>Ga0307512_10000133_pt1 | contig 95569 bp, 98 predicted proteins | sample 14_EM_MG_FD_200267 | JGI IMG/M metagenome (GOLD analysis project Ga0307512, IMG submission 200267) | Populus trichocarpa ectomycorrhiza microbial communities from riparian zone in the Pacific Northwest, United States - 14_EM | ecosystem: Host-associated > Plants > Roots > Unclassified | place...
ATTGTTTAACAATACCTTTCCCTTTACACTTCCCCTTCCCCTTCCCCTTCCCTTTCCCTTTCCCCTTCCCCTTCCCGTCCATTGTTCCCTTCCCTTTCCTGGTCCCTTTCTCACCGCCCTGTGTGTCCTCCTCACCCTCTCCATTGTCATTGTCATTGCCATCGCCAGGACGGCTCCTGCCACCGCTCGGCGCTCCGGGATCCGCCCAGTTCTCATCATCATCATCCTCGTCGATTATCTCATCCCATTTCAGTGGTCTAACGGCCAGGAAGTCGCCGGGCTTGTGCTGCCAGCAGCTTTGTGGCTCAATCTTTGCCCTGAGATCATCGCTACCGTACCAAGAGAATCGCTCGCTGTTGAGTTTAACCTTCCCTGAGCTGGTTGTCTGCGGATTGTAGTGATCGACTTGATCCTCGAAGGCATGGGGGTTGTCCCACCTCCAATTGTTCATTTGGTCGCGGGTTTTGTTAAACATTTGCCCCATATATGAGCGGAAGGCAGCCCACCACTCCCGAAAAGGCTCACTCCTGCTCCTGCAGTGCGGCCACGTCAGCTGGAATTGTGAAAAGTGGCGAGTCGTGACTGGATCAAGAAAGATTATATCATAATAGAGGTTCCATGCCCTCTGGTCCTTAACGCCGCAAGCATTGTATATCCGGATGAGTCCACGGATCTGTTCCGAGATGAATCCCTGTATACTGTCCCGATCCAATGACAAGCGTCGATTTATAACCGATGTCGGCATCTTTGCCCTAGCCTTCCCCTTTCCTTTGCTGCTGCCCTTTGGTGCCATCGCTGTGAGTTGACAATGAATCTACATCCGATACGTTAGCATTATGATACAGTTGCATGTAGCGGAAGGAAGCCCAGAAGGAAGGTACAAAGTTGTGTAGGTTATTGGGTGTGTTTTGGAACGAGAGGCGTTGTTTTGTGCAAGCCACGTGAGGTCGAGTTCAGGATGCTGTCGGTGTGTATAATACCAGAGGAAAAGAGAATGGAGGTGTAGGCGGGAAGAAGAGGTATATATACTCGAGTTCCGGCGATTTCTTAGTTCAACTTGTGAGTTTTGTTGGTTAACGAACAAAAAACGGCGCAGCATTCATCTTGCAGAACCACCAGGCACCTAATGAACCACAAGCCTCGGGACGAGATTTAGTACTCGCCGAGAGGACTGTTTACAACGCCGGGCGTTACGTTTGCATCACACATCATTTTTACCGCTCAGACCTCGTGCATCTTGGAGGAAACTGAGTAGTTCTCAGTTTGTCCCAACTGTGCAACCATCCAACACAGCTACCAACGCCTGGCACTGGAAAAAGCACATGCAACTGATGTCATAGGATAGAGAATACGTCATTGTTCGCTTTGCGATGCTTTTAGCTCTGCCAAAGGGGGATTTCCATCGGGAAGCAGAAGATATACACAATCGATGGTTCGAAGTATTGTGCCAAGAACGAGTGCAATACGATGATAATTGCGCCAAGATGGCATAAACACCCTTCAAGCGATGAAAATAGACCTTCAGACGTTACTGTAAGAGTGAATATCAATGCTCAGTTTAATCTGAGTTTAATCTGATGGCAGGTAACCCCATAATTGAATGCTTTTGAAGGGATCTCGTCCCCGAGTATCGTCAGGGTTTAGAGTCTAGCACGGTCTACACTGCGCCTCCCTTTTTTGTCGAATCCGTCCATGGTCGCTCAAATAGGAGTCTACCTCGCCTGCCATTACATATGCATGCAGAGGAAATTATTCCTACCTTCTTAAGGTCGAACATCTATATCGGAATATGCCTTCCCAAGGCTCTCACCCTGACACGTCTCCGGTCGTACAAAATGTTCGAAGTCTTGCTAATCGTCAGAATCAACAACAGTGTGAGCCTTCGGGGAATGCTGCACTTCCGCCTGCTGAGAGACGCGTTTCAGTACCGGCTGGCGAGAGGGATTCCTCTCACGGAGGGAGTTTCGTACCCTCTACAATCCAAGGTCAGAACTCCACCCCCTCATCCTCGCTGAACAATTCTCGCGTTGCAGATATCACTCAACGCGTGGCTTCCACCCCGTCAACTACACAGCAACGTTCAATAATTACTCAAACCACCACGCCGGGTACAAGCAGTCGTACCACACCACCTCCCAGCGGAACCATACAGACAGACTCAACGCGTCGCGTTGTATCCAGCCCAGCATCCGGCATTGCTAGCACTCCCACTCCTCTCAGCGATTTTGAAAACCTGCCTACCCCCATCCCGAATCCAGAAGCCTGCGCGATCATTACAAATCCACTGTGAACGCGAGCTACTGAAAAGAATCACAGACAGAGGCAGTGGCAATTGCAACCGCAAGCGGTGTCTACACCTTGATCAATGGTCTCCGGCAGTCGCAGTATCCATTGATTTGGTCACTCAGACATGACGCGTCTTGTATTTGCAATGGGCAGACTCCTGGAGCTCTACATGTGGAACAGACGGCCGTTGATGAGTGCAAGCGACTTGGAGACTGTAAGTTATGCAACGCGACGCATTGCGAAAGCATTAGCTGAAGCCCCACACTGGCAGATAATAGAGACGTACTGGAACACCGCTATGCAGCAAAACAACATTTGGTCCGTAGCATTCGAGGCACGCACAAAGGAGATCTTTAAAGAGGTATGCTGAATCAATGGCCCACGGTGGATATTACACGCTCAAACAGGTACCAGGTTCGCACACAAGTCGATAAGGTTAAATCCCATTTTATTCAATCAGTAAGGGACAACATTGCAGAGCGTTATGATCTCCACCGCTTTGAATCCGCCGCAGAGCGTTTGGAATTCATTGATTCCCTTCTGGCAGACGATAAGTATCGTTTTCCTGTAGCAGAGCCTGTGGAAGGTGGTGTACGCGGTCCACATCCAACGCAGAGCGAGTCGAAAGCTTATAACGAATGGCTAGCGTCCACTTTACTTCCTGGCGGAGGCACTCACGCAGTTTATCTACATCAAATTTTATCATCGGGCGAATAACCGCGGTAAGTATGCTGATGGATTTTATAATTCCATGATTAACGACAAGGACGGTCATATACCCTCGCCACTGATCATGTTTACATGCACCGCGTTGCGCCATGCTCTCCTGGAGTGGCAAAAGAACAAAGGTGTTCATCCGAAAGCTTCCAAGTCAAAGCTGAAAGCGAACAGACCTGATCGCTCGAACTACTTCAACCACAAGAATGATGGTGGTAAGATCGCATCCTGCTGCGCTGTAACGGGTCGCAAGTTGTTAACCTCGCCAGGCGTTGCAGACACGTATACGGTCTTGATGAATACCTGGAACACACTACCGGAGAGCTATCAACAGAGGGTGTATAACAACACTCTTGCTACAGTCAAGCGTCAGATCCAACAGGCGGAGAACCCAACGCCTGCCGTCGTGTTCAGCGTGGAAGCAGCGCGTGTTGACAATGCGATTCTTCTTGATTATTTGGCCTCTGAAGTGGCGCTTGAGGAGCCTGAGATCGGAAGCACTGACCCAAACATCCCGATAGACAACAATTGCACGGATGACGAACTTCATTTCGGGATGCTAGGGGGCAGCGGGGATTACGAAGATGAAGGTGATGAAAGCGACGATCGCGATGCCATCCCCACCGCCAGCCAGCGACGACGGCCCGCGATGGAACTCGAGAGGTTTGACCTGGGAACCAGTGATGTCGATGGGTATGAGGGCCAGGATGGCGACAATGCGGATGCGGATGCGGATGCGGATGCGGATGAAGAGGAAGAAGCATCACAAGTCGATGATGGATCAACGCAGAATGTGGAGGATTGACCTGGGGCCCAGTGATGTCGACGGGTTTGAGGGCAAGGATGGCGACGATGCAGATGCGGATGCGGATCAGGAGGAAGAAGCATCGCAAGTCGATGATGGATCAACCCAGAATGTGGAGGACTGAGGGCATAGTACTAGACAGTGTGAAGATTGGACTGTATATTTCAGACCTGTAAAATACGATAATGGCGAAGCAAATGCAACGGCAAGCAAGGTATCCGAAGCGAAGACTATATTGCAATATGTGACAAAATCTCAAAGCTAAACATATATGGGGCAAGTGTGGCATCCGATATATTATAGCAATGGCGGAGAGGTAAAATGTGGCTATCGGCCGAAGAAATGCATAAACATCGCAAGGCGTTGTGTGAACGGCTACAGCATAACTGCAGCCCCTGCGAAGAGTGTAACTCACATGTCATTCTGATGGTGCGTATACCGGGCGCATAGTAATGGAGGTGAGTATGCAACGCGACCCATCGCCTGGGCGACGGGTAGCGTGTAATTCTCCGTCAGAGTCGTCAGAGCCGTCCAGGACACCCGGGTGTTTCAGACGGTAACTAGGTTTGTTGCTGATGTCTTTCAGGCCGCAATTTTTTTCGATGACATTACTCAGCTCCTCCCAGTGCCTGACATCTGTGTACGATGCTTGAAGTTGCGTGCTGGATGTCTGGTCATTGTTGCCATTGGGCACTTGACAAATCACAACCATGAAAGTTGTATTTGGCACCACAGGGACGTTAAATCTCACTGTGTTGCCCCCACACTCTCTCAAATCTGTTGCCGGTTGCTTGTTGCCTAGCCTTCCATTCTTTCTAGCCTCCGGAACCACGCTTGCAAATTTGTTGAAAAATATCTCCACCTGCTGACGCCGAATGCATTCCGAATTATCGAAGTTTTCCATGGGCAGCCAGGTCCTGCAAGACTCCAGAAAATCTGCACCCGCAATCTCCCAGTACAGGGGCCCATCTCGCAGCTGTTTCAAACTGTTCTGTCCTGGGATCATGGACCGATGCTTCTTCTCCAGAAACCAAGCCACCCATACGTTCTTCCACTGGTTGACTGCACTGAAGATGGGCTGCCCCATCCTTGTGGCAAATATCGTCAAGGAGTACTCCGTTTGATTCAAGCTGATTGGGCGTTGCCTCCGGCCCCGCCCAAGTACGATGAATCGTCCATCCCATCATTGGCATCGAAGTTGTCATAAGATATCTCTGGTATTGGGGGCAAATCCGCAATCCCTGCAACATCTGTCCTGCCCGTTTCCTCAGCACGCTGATATCGTTTTGTTGGGAGGCTATTGGGGCGTCTCCCACGTGTGCCGGGAAGTTGTCAATTTTGAGTGGACCAGGAAGATGTCGGGCGAATGGATGCAATGGTTCTAGGTGGTGCTGGAGGCACTGGTGGTGCGCCTGGATATGACGGCCCCTGTCAGGTGAATTTCTGAGGGGGGACCATTTGAGGTCCACCATAACCTCCTTGGGGAAAATCGTATCCTTGCCACGGTGGCCCATAAGTCGTATAATTTCGGGTTGCACCTTAGCTTGGTTGCGAGCTTGGTGTCCTGTTGAATGAAGCAGGGAGGTGGAACTGGGGAGCAGCTGGAAATGGAGACTGTGAAGGCAGGTAACAATACCCTGGTGGTGGAGGATATTGATTCGTGGGTTGCCCAAATTATTTGTCTTTGCTCAGTGTATTTCCAGTATTATTATCTGATGCTCGCACATTATCATCTGGGTGTTGTTGTGAGCCAAATAGCCCACTGGTTGGAGTCATATTGGTTGTCATCGGTGGAGATCCGTTCATCGACATCGTATTTGAACCGAAGCTGGTCGTAAACAAATTATCAATTCAATTGCTGATTTCAAATGAAGCGGAGTACTTTTGAGAATATTGAAGGGAACAGTGACCTTCGGCAGGTTGAAGGCCGCTTATATCCATCCTATTCGTCACGAACTGTGGCGTTTCACTGCACCTGTGATTCCATGAAAGCCGGCTGAGAAGAAGGAATCATAATACATACATCCTGCCTTTCGTTGTTATATGCTGAAATTCGTATACTGGGATGATGGATAGAAGTTCACCTTTGTTCGGTTCATGACTGTAAAGGTCATAGAAGGGATTTGACATGATATCTCCAGGAAACCAACAAGAACTATATCCGGTTGAAAGGTTAGCATAACTAGCCATTTTACACTCCCAATATGTGTGTACTACCATCTACTTGATTCATATGAGGCCAGTTCGTCGAGCAGCAACAGTGATTGCTTCTTTTTGAGCTCCTTGTGTAAACTTCATATTCTCCTTACGATTCACCCACCGGTCAAGGATTGTTACTGAAGAACACATCCGACCAACCTATCAGTTCCCAATGATCATTGAGAGGGCATACAGCAACGTAAGAAACTTCCCTATCTATTGTCTTAAGCTGATGTTATCCACTGCTTTGAGGCTAGAGCGTAGACATAATCTGCACAATACCGCAATGAGGTAGTATACCATACGGCCGATTGTAGTAGCACCTGGTGATTAGTAATGAAAGTTTATCGCAGTGATGACAACAGACACTTTCTCTTCCAACGATTTTCAGTAGATAATGTGCGACATCATTGTGTGGGATTTGATAGATATTATCCTAGTTTGTGAAGGAAACTGATTGTGAGGTGACATTGTTTTACCCCTCCTCGACTTTTGGTAGGGTGTGATGCGGCTTTGAATGTGATACAATAACCCGAGTTGGCTCACTTTCAAACAATTATCCCTGAGGCCCAAATCAAGGAAAAAACCATACCCCGTAAAGCATCATTGAGATTCGTCAGAACACTGAGCTTGTCTCAAATATGGTCAACACTCGCTGAAATCATGTTAAGTGCTTCATCTGCAAACAGGAATCATGCAACGAGAACCAACTGGAAGCTCACTATCAACAATATCACCCAATATCAATGAATGCAGGTCTATTACCCATTTGGATTCTGCCACCTGCCGGCTAGAATCACCCTGAGCCATCATGGATTGACTACAGTATGTGCACCAGAATGGCCATTGACAAACTGTCAATTAACGATCAACTCATGGACAACATGCCAGGTGTCCCGCCACCGGAACATATTACCAACGAAGATCATATAGACCCTCAGCAGCCTGATCTCACTTGTACCCCTGATCCAACCAAGACAAGGGCTCATAGGCAGGTAGTTAGAGTGGAAAATGCTGGGGGGAAAGCATATGGCAAAGCAACTGGATTGTACAACAAGCATCTCAAGTACTCAGAACAATGGAATCCATGGCATCCATTTTGGTCCGCACATGACTTTCAGCAGGCTCAGTCATTTAGCCAGCAAACGAAAACCTGCATAGATCAACATCTCAGGCGTGGACTGGACAACTACAAAATCGAATCATTCCAATCTGCAGATGCCCTAAGAAAGCTGCTCTCTGAACTTGATTTCAGGCTCGGCAATGATAGTTGGATTGAAGATGACCCACATATTTTCGGAACATTATACTGCAGGGATATTTTCCAATGTATCCTGTTCCTTTTGGCACATCTCCCATTTCAGGCGCACCTCGATTTTGAACTGGTGCGCCTTGCTGACTCTGATGGTCGTCAAATCTACAGCGAGATGAACACGGGCAAGTGGTGGTGGGATTCAAACGATCAACTTCCTGCTGGAGCGACAATTGTGCTAGTCATGTGTGCATCGGACAAGACTAACCGGACCAACTTTTCGGGAGATCAGAATGCCTGGCCACTGTATCTCACCATTGGTAACAGTCGGAAGGATATCCACCGTTCCCCTACAAAGCGCGCCTGGATTCTTGTCAGGCAGATCCCATGTACACCCGCTGGTGCCAAAAACATTCATGAGGCATGGCATTCTGCGGTTGGAACTGTGCTGTCTCAACTTAGGCATCTTGACATCACTGGCCCTGGCTTGAAATGGGATTGTGCTGATGGATTCCAGCGACAATGTAACCCAGATGTACCTGCATGGGTTGGGGATCATCCGGAATAAGTCATGATTACTCAAGTCTCATATGGCTCATGCCGGATGTGTGAAATTCCTAATTGTGCGCTGATAGGGCATTCAACTTTTCGACCACTCAATAATTCAAGAGACCAGCATATTTACTTGGAGCTGCTGGAGAACAATATTGATGCTCTGCACACTCCCGGTGTCCACCCAATCCGCAACCAGTTCTGGCAGTACCCTCTCTGCAATGTCTATCAGTATTGGCAGCCTGATGAATTGCATCAGCTGCTCCTGGGTTTAGTTAAGACTTATTGCACTGGCTGCTCAAATACCTGAAGGCTAGAAATGTCAAGGATCAATTTGACAATCGATTCACTTCGGTGCCACGATATGCCGGTCTCCTGCACACCTCTGAAGAATTGGATTCATCGAGATGCGGCACCTGGCAACGTGAAGAGATCCGCGGAACAATCAGAACACTGGCGGTGAATCACGCTTCAATTCCTGTCTGCTCCACAGATGACGGGAAAACAGCGGCGGAAACATCCTCTGAGCACATGGTAAAGGGAACAGTGCGAGCATTATGTGAATTCTCTCTACTTGTTAGCCAACAAAATCACTCTGATCTATCCCTCAAAGGACTGCATGATGCAGTCAAGCGATTCGACCAGATGAAGAGTAGTTTTCGAGAACAGAAAATGTCAAACTCTGCAATAGCCAAAGTGGATGACCTGTTGGCACAGGAATCCCATCAGTTATGCGAACAAAAGATTCCTAAGATTCGTGCTGCAATGGTGGCTATTGTGGATAGGGCTGAAAAGGTTTCCTCAACAAAACGTAGGCAATTTCAGGTGCGCCTGGAAAGAGCCCGACAAGTGGCAATGACTTGGTCAGATGCTGATCATCAGAAGGCATAACAGCGACTGGAGTGGGAAATCCATCAGGTGACACCTGCTAAACGCAAGCTATTCGATGAATTATTCCAACATCATCAACAACAACTTTTGCATGAAGTCGGGACGAACGCAACAGGTCCCAGAAGCATATTCGCCAGAGACCTTGCCCCAATGAGGACTGCCACCAAAGACGAGGCTTATGGGGCGGCGAACATGACTGCCGACAAGCGACTGCAATTTGAGATCAGCCTATCTGATGCTGAGCCAGAAGCCACGACCAGAAGCTTGGCTGATACGGAGCGGTTCACTACCCAGGTGGAGAGAGAGATATATGGCATCACCTCGAATGAACAGAAGTGGTTGAAGAAGGAATTCTCCATCCATTTGATCGATTCTGAAGCAAGGGGGGAGCCAATCGGCATTCAGGCTCACCGAAAAACCATTCAACAATGCGTAATACATTTCGGATTTCCCAACATGCTTCTTGTGAGCGAGATATCAGAGTCAATTCGGCGAATGGGTTCCGGTGATATTTTCACCATGGATATTTTTGCGCGGCTACCTGTCGCCAGGGTGAAAGAGGCATATTGATGTAGCAACAGAGTCAATTGCATTCGACAGATGCTCAAGCACAATGACCGGTGTACTGGTCTTGACTGTATGGACTCCACACTATCATATCTTGCACTCCAAGGCTGGTACAATATTGGCTCTGCAAATGTTTGCGACTTACCGTCCACCACCGATACACAGCGAAGTACTTGTCGATCCCATCTTTTACGTCTCCAAACAATTGAGGAAGAGCCCTTCATCCGCCCTGTATCACAGCAGTTATATCATTTGAGAGAAACGCATGTCCGCGGAGTGTGCAGAAGTATCAAATTAATCTCACTGAGAGATGCATCAGAAGACTTTGGAAATCCCAACTTTGGACCGCAATTCCGTGCGCAAATTGAAGAGGACTGGGGACACGAAGTTAGTGGACTTGTGCTCGGATATGATCAGAATGTACTCATAGACAGTATATTTATCAAACTCCAGAATGGGCTGTTGTATTACTGTCAACCATTTCGCAACCCTACTTTGGTTGAGCATCTGGGACTTGATTGCAAGGTAGAATATACCAATGCCAACCAAGGGATCATGCCTGAAGCTCATAACATCTGGGTCCAGTATATGTAAAGTGAAGAGAATGACCTTGGTAACACCTTCCAGGAACAAGTTCTTGCTTTTCCTTTATTATACTTCAGCGGGACTCCACCGAATCTGATTCTCCAATTTCAGCAGCACCTGCCAGCCGGGAAAGCATTATCGACCTTTTGTAAGAGGTGCAAGAGGAGTCAACAATGGGTATTACATCCTCAAGCTCAAGAATACGCTGTGGTGATTCCAACAAAGTCCAATGATCTTCGTGGTTGGGCTGATTGTGTTGACGGGTTCATCCGGGTTGTCAAAGAAATGAATATGATGCATATTGTACCCGTTGGAGCAATAATTGGACCGGCACATTTGGTGCCAGAGAACGCTGCATAGGGCAGCATCAATAGCATATGGCTTGTAAATAATCATGTTGATTTAGATACCTACTGGACTGGATATTACTTAGATTAGAATGCCTGTTTCAGGTGTGTAGCTGTGAGATAATTTATCGAATTGTACTATTCGATATGGTCATTATATATTATCACTCCTGGAGAGTCTGGCTCCATGTGCACCAGAATCATCTTGGAGACAAGTGTCATAGTCCCAGCAGCTCCGAAATAATACCAACTTAAAGGCATGATTTTATAGCATTCTGAAGACGACTTCATACTCTCTAGAATATTTTTCTATTCCGTTCCGCTACTTCAGAAGCGTTGCGGAGCAGCTGAAAGTACTCTCAGAGCACCTGAGAGGCACATCATGTTGCATTCACCATGTTCCGGAGGTTCTGGGAGCATATGGAACGATCGGTGTGGCGGTTCAGAGCAGCTGCGTCATTGAGATATGACTTCCAGACCATTTTATATTTTGCTGATGATGTCAACGGAATTCCAAACTCGTCTGTCTTGCCTCACTCCTAGGTACGAGGTCTAAAGTGGCTGTGCAGGGTGGATAGAAAGGAGGTGACGGCATCCAGAGTTCTCAAACCGTCATTGGTTGGCACTCTGGTCATCTTGACGTTGAATATGCGGTTACTGGAGTTAGATTGGAAAGTGCTGACAGGTGCCGAGTTAGCAGTCACTCAAAGTATGGCCTCGTTTGAAGCATTCAGTTCCATCATTGCCGACTTCATCTGTTGACTGATCATATCTCTCGCATCTTCAGTGGTTGCCAACGCTTTCGAGGTTTGTTCGACTTCCTACCAGGCTGCGCCCAATTTGGCTTGCATCGACATACTATGCGTGGTCTGGGCAGTGATCACTCAGTTCAGCTACACCATCTCGTTCGCGGTTGCATCGTGAACCACGAGTGGCACTGCATCATCTTTGATGTCGTCAGAGGCATGTTGCCCCATTCTGTTGCTCTCCGTGTGTTTCACTCCTACGGCCTGCTCCTTGTCGTCCAGTTGCTTCTGTGAATAAAAAGGTACATCGGCCTCTGTGTCCCGGTCCCGATCAGAATTCGAACACATTCAGATTAGAACTTCGATTTGTAAGCAGTACTCATCTTCAATGGCATGTAATCAATTGAGGACCTCCTCGGGCGAATCCTCCAGCACGTTTACTGCCGGGTGATTGATCATCTCTTCTCGGTAGGCTCGGTCGTCATCGGTCTGCTGTTCAGTGATGCTGAATCACTCTGGCTGTGCATCTGGGATGACTCCGCTAGCCCTGGGAACTCTCAACATACTCGCCACTTGTAAGCCATCTTTCATTCGACCTGCAGTGGGGTTGAGGCGCACGGCAGCAGGCATCGTGATGGTCGGTATGGTGTTGCCATGGGGTGAGATTGATTTTCTTCTCCGTCAGCAAGTCGTCTGTGATCATATCAACTACTGTTCCTCGAATCACGTTGGGCTCCATCACATATAAGCTACAGGAGAAGCCAATCTGACAGTGTTGATACCAATGTAGTAGTATGAAGTGAGGATAGTCTATTCTGTGTCTAAGCGAGCAATCACTATCCTCCCAGTGATCCGCGCAATTGAGTGGATACGCATGTTCCGCTCTCTGGCCCATGCGCTACGCAGAGCCGCATCCTATATTGACCCTTCCTCTCTCTCCACACTGGGTGGCTGCTTGTACGCTTCATATTGGTCAAATAAGTTACACTGTGTGGATTCACAATGTGATCATGCTCCCATACCTACGCCACATCATAATCTGCAACAACGCTTTGCTACGAATCGGAAAAGAGACCAAGAGCATTGTTTCCGAACACATCAACATATTGTTGCCGCCTGATAATCCTCCTGTGAAGCTTCATTTCGAACTTTTGGAAGCCTGGGCTGTGATTGTGAAGCTTCTTGGAGTTGGGCACCGAGTCTCAGCATCATCATGTGCTTCCTCCCATATATTGGTCGATCACATCCTAGGCTGGTAGGGGCAGGATGTCATTTAAAGGCAGGTTGCTTTGACCACCATGCATAGTCATCTGGGCGGCAGATGTGCCATCGGCTTGTTGGCCATTGTAAACAACACATAACAGCATTGGGTTGTCGAATTTCATGATTGCCTGTACCCATCCGGCACCAGTATTGTCATTGATGATTGGGGTCACATTACGGTCATGCACATGACCATCTCTATTCGGCTTCTCCCGGCATCCTCTAAGCTCGCAGATTGTCATGGTGGGTCCAGTAGCCCTGCGATTGCAGCATTCACTATTAACAACGTACGCATATAGATGGGTGATATAACTACCCGTGACATCAATTCAGCATCCGAAGGCGAGTGCTGTGCATCGAGGAAACCTTTGGGGTTACCATAACCAAGATTTGTTATGGCCGTGTGCACATTACTACGTTACATTATCGATATTCCCACCGGGCCACGGCACACTACAGGTTAAATGCCGGGAGTCTCGGAGTTTATGGCAAGTTTGCTTAGGATTTTACTCTATTCAAGATATTATGACATCTTGTGTGTGAGAATCTCACCGTATCCAGACAATTTTCAATAATGATTCAGATACCTACAAGGTGGTGTTCACATACAAATGAAGATAAGGCACAATCGTGTGTTATATCAGAGCAATCGTGTCATTAATCAAGATATATATCAGCGAAATGTATTTTAGTCACTGGAAGCCTCCAGGAGTGTCTGAGAGGATGTGGAGTGCAATCTTAGATGAGTCAATTTCAGGAGAGTATGAGACCCTAGGAGAGCATTCCTGCCGGCCTTCAGAGTAACTGGGATCTCTGATGACTGGTACAGAAGAACCATAGGTGTGATTGTTAGAGGTTTGGGAACACCTCGGAGCACTGGAGAGAACTTTGGGTGCAGCTGGGAGCATCTGGGAGCGCCGGCAACAAGCCTGGGTGCGCAGATGACAACCCAGGGAGTGCCGGCGAGAAGTCTTGGAGCACCTGGAATCACAGTAATGCAGTCTCGGAAAAACATCTTGTTTGGGTACATTACTGGTGAGCCTGGAAATCATAGCTACTACTAATCGTTGAACAATTATTAAAACTCATGTATTCAGTTTGTATTCCCCTCTATGTATCTGTATAGCTACCCATCTACACACAGTATATCTGAACTAGCTGCGGGAGATGCTTGAGAGCAATTCGAAGTGATCCTGAAAATGACGATTGAATGATCTCAATGATACACACCGAGGCCATGATCTACCGAGTTTGGAGATGCACTTGGAGGCAGTAATCAAGCGTAATTGGAGATACCCATAGAGGCCGGGATTGAGTGAACTTAGAGATGCACTCCGAGATCATGATGGAGTGTGTTTGGAGATACTCTTGGAGCCAATGATCATGCGAACTTGGAGGCCGTGATCGAGCGCGTTTGGAGGCCGTAATCATGTGAGTTGAGAGATACACTTGCAGGATGTGATCGAGCGAGTATACAGATGCACTTGGAGTCTGTGATGAAGCCAGATTGGAGGAGTACTAGGAGGCGGTCAATCTGGAGGTGGTAGTTCGGGAGGGAGGCACGATGGGAGCCTGGACTTCATTCATCGGTTGACTCCTAATTGTGGCATTGGAGAGAATTGACTACAACATGGTCTGCCGAGAGATGAGTGACCAGCTGGGAGCGGGAGACAGTCGATACTGGGATGATGCAGTATACACTGTGTGCTGTACTCAGTGTTAGCTCTTGATCATGGCATGGAGAGATCGAGAGCATTGACTTCACTTTGTGTTTTTAGGTTTTGGTAGAGTTAAGGACGCGAAAGAGAGAGATGAGCGGAGATGGGTGAAATCATCATGAGAAACTGGGACTGGATAGAATTTTCTGTGAGAGTCCATTTACCATCCCCGATGCAGCAGGTACGAGTCCCGATCCGGTGTGTAATTTTACTGATACGAGGTGTTCCCAACACACTCAGCGATGTTGTACCCCTGATTTCCCATATCCACTCATATCCTCCACGTTGTTCTCATCTTCATCCCTTATCTCTTTCTTCCTCGTCCACAACTCTACCATCATTGCAGAACACAAAGTCAAGTCATCCCTGTCAATCTCTCCTTGTCAAGATCATGAGTTGACACCTCGTACATTATACGCTGAGTACAAGAATCCACCGATAACAGCATACACCGAGTACAGTATCCACCCAACATTATTTGTCTTCCCTCCATTCTCATGATCACGAGTTGACCCCTGAATGCAGCTTCAGCTTCTGGTGTGCCTCCCTACCCGATCGACTGCCATCAGGCAGCTCTCCATAAGAGCTCCATGGTAAAGTCACCTTGTCCAATTCCCATGGTTGCGAGTTAACTAACTAATGAATACAGTCTTGGCACCTGGCGTGCTGTCCATCGACCTCCTCTTAGGAGTAATCCAAACTCGCTCGATTACGCCCTCCAAGTTTCCACAATCACGACATCCAAGTGCATCTCCAAACTCGCTTGATTGCGGCATCCAGGTGGATCTCCCAACTCGCACAATCGCAGCCTCCAAGTGTATCTCAAAACTCGTACGATTACGGCATCTAAACTCGACAGATCATGGCCTCCAAGTGCCTCTTCAAAGTAGCTCGATCACAGCCCCCAAGTGTATCTTCAAAGTCGCATGATTCCGGCATACAAACTCACTCGATCATGGCCTCCAAGTTGACCCCATTATCGTCTTGAAGTGGATCTCTGAACTCACGCAATCACGATCTGAGAGTGCATCTCTAAGTTCACTCGATCACAGCCTCCGAGTGTATCTCCATATACGCTCGATTACCGCCTCCAAGTTTGGACCATCACTGGCTCCAAGTTCATCTCCAAACTCGGTCGATCACAACATCCAAGTGTATCTCTAAACTTGCACCATTATGCCCTCCAAGTGCATCTCCAAACTGGCGCGATCACAGCCTCCAAGTACATCTTTCATGAGCGACGGCCGGTGTACGGAAATTCAGGCGTAACGGATGTGGATAGAGTGACGGGGAGTATATTCGGCAGACCCCGGAGTAGATAGACATCATCTCATTTCCATACCATCTCATCATACAATGAAAGTACACACTCTATCATTCCCAACTGTTGGTCTCACTGGCTCTGTCCGAGATGTCGTGGGTCAACACAATTGCCTGCATCATCAACACTGGGTAGTATCATATCTTCACAACCTATTCCTACCCACCTCGAACCAGAACCGCCCTTTCTCATGAATGGCGTCTGGATATTGCTAGAGGTGCGGCTGAATGTTGGTGGTTGGCTCTGTGCCTGCTATCTCCATCGTTCCACTACAACAGCCTCCAAGTAGTGTATCTCTAAGTTCTCTCAATGGGTGGGTCCAGGTGCTCCTCTGATTATGCTCGACTACTATCTGCGGCCAGATTGATTGTATGTCTATATATACAGAGACTTAAATAATGCATGCCATATTATGATGTAGTGAATCTTGTGACTGTAACAAAGACGAATATGATAACACAAAATGCCTTGTGGTTGTGTAAGAACCACTGCTGTGAAAATATGGCACAATGTCTCTCGCATGGCTGTACAGAGGTCTCGGCTGGTCTCGAAGTCTCCCGAAGAGCCGCGCAGCCGTCTCAGCTGCTCTTGAAGGCTCCCGCAGATCTGCGCAGCGGTCCAAGGAGCTCCAAAATTTGACTATTCTATATGTCAAATCTTGTAGCATCCTGAATCCGCCTGCATAACTGTAGGTGCCTTCTGGAGCACCTGAGAATGCTCTTGCAGAGTCTGAGAGCACATTGCGTAGCTCCAGGGAGGTCTGGGACCATCAGGAAGTCCTTGGAAGCACTGCTGTGGTCACCCAGAGTGTCTGGGAGGGTTGCATGTTGCTTCCGGACCGATTTACAATTAGCTGATGTATGCTACTTCTTTGGTGTAGAATCTTGTTTAGCAAAATATATACGCTAAGCTCGACTACTCTTCCACCACTCCCGCCAGTAAGTCTCACCACTCCAGCAAAGTGTTCTCGAACCGACACGCTGGAACGTTTTTGTATAGATCGGAAATCATGTTGGCATGAAGTAAGCGGACACTCGAGACTGGTTCGACATCTATAGGCAATGTGCTCGTACTGAGCACGACCTAGTTTGACTTGTATATCAGCAGTAAGCGACCATCCTGAGCTGATCAATATCGTTCTCATGAGGTTGGTAATGCAACACTACCTGGTATTCATCGCCACTTCACTGTGACAAGTGCAGCTCTGATATGGTCTGACAATCCTGGTCTGATTAATGTGGCTCTGACAAGTGTGGCTCTGACAAAGTCTCTGACAATGCCAGCTATAAAAGTACGCTCTGATATAGTCTCTGACAATTCCGGCTCTGATAATGCGGTTCTGACAAGAGTGGCTTTGACATGGTCTCTGACAATCCCGGCTCTGATTCACATAGCGCTGACAAGTGCCCTCTGACATGATCTGACAATCCCAGCTGCGAAAAATGTGACTGACAAATGCGACTCTGACATGGACTCTGGCTCTGGCAAGGTGCAAAAGGCGGCACTGACAAGTGCTGGCTCTAGATACCAGGCATCCCTGTTGAGATCAACATATCTGGGCCATCAAGTATACCTTGTTATATGATTACAAAGATGAGCACTGGTTGAGTAGGAATTGGTGATCTTAACCGCTCAGAACAAGTTGCATCAGTGTAAGAACCGATGAAACATGTAAAATGCCTTGCAGACTTTGAGACGCATCTCGACACAGTATCATTCCATGGGTTCTGCTCGGCATGCCAGAAAATTGATACTCCAAATCCTCTACTAGCAATAGATCGTGATGTACCGTCTGCCCTATTACACTCGAATCAGGATTGGCTTCCCCTGTATCAATTGTAATGCGAAAACAAACAGCGTATAGCAGTTTTGCATGACAATATCTTCGTTGACGTACCCAACTATTGTTTCATGGTGCTCAATATCCTTGAATCAAAATATTGTCAAATCAATTGCCTCGTCCGCGCCACATCTGCACACTCTTTGCCTTTTGAACTCCAACCGCATCTGGATTATTGTGCGGCCGTATACTGACTGTGACGCCGTTCACTCAGTGAATCATTGAACAGAGATTCCATGATGCACTGCATCCGGTGGTCCATAGGTCTAGCCTGGTGCTGTTATTCGCTTGAAATGTGCAAAAATACGATGTCAGAGCAGCAATAATCTCTGATATGCTGATACCCTCTGGAACTGTCAGAATTGCAATCACGCTGCGTTTGCTCATTACTGCATTGATGCGAGGTATCAATCCAGGTGATAATTTCTGGGACACCAGAGAATTCCGCACAAGGAGCGTTCTGCGTATATCGGCCTTCAGCGAGAAGTGATCTGATCTAACAATATGAAGTAGAATGCTGACTCTCAACATGATATGAACGAGACACATTTCCCATCGTAACATGTACGCAATATTGTTAACATTGTTGGAACAACGGTAGTCATCCTTGATGATGTTTTTAAGAGCGGCTTCAGATATTCCGGTGTCACTATTCTCAGCAGAGCCCATTTCCCTAATACATTCAATATAGCGGAGAAAGGAATGAACTTTGGGTATCTTGCTCATACTGTGCATCAGCAAAAACAAACTTTGCTTCATTAAACTTAATATGCTTATTATAGCCACAAACCCCAAAAAATGAAATTGAGGTTTCCCAGACATATGGCGTTGCTACATTGATTCAGATTGTTCAAGGAGTAGTCGCAATCATTTCGTGAACCTCAGAAACCTCACCCGGGAAGGTGGCAATTTATCATTTCAACGCCTGTTTTACCCCATTCAGGTCACAAATTCACAATTGTAATTTCCGAACCACAGATTACTTGTATATGAGTTCTCATTAAACTACAACCCATCTCTGACACAAAAATCTAAGGTCCTACACAAACACCTACTAGACTACAATCTACTGGGGCAGCACTGGAGGGCAATGTGTTGAAATATAGGAGCTACACGGCAGAAAGCCCATGATCAACACTCCACCGCACATCTGGCAGCATTCAAATAATATTCATGAGAAAGATAGTTAGTGGGTGAGATGGTATGATACTTCCCGACCATGAGGATCCACGCATTATGTGGATCTATGAAATCTTGGAAAGAGCAAGTGAGAGCAAAAGCACAGAAAGATGGAGCGTGGGATTCGTTGTATGATGATAAGATGAGTGACCTTTGGCATGGAGCCCACACAGAGGCTGACTCAGGTGCACGGAGCAGCAGCGGTGGGTTTATATCTTTTCATTTCTTTTCAGTTGGTTTTTCTATCTTTATGATTTCATTTGTCAGCAGGGATGAAGGGTAGAGGGAGGGGAGATCTGAAATCTTGCCAGCTCGCCTGGAGGCGGAGTGGGTATTAGGTCCTGTCATACACTAATCAGAGTGCATACAGTATGAATAAACAACAACAACAACAAGACGAGTGACATCTGTATCTCTGTACACCCCTGTTGCCTGGTGAATGTTGGATATACCCCCCCGTCAGTACAGCATCATATTGTAGTCGACAAGCCGAATTGATGGCGCCTACCGGTGAGTCAATCATAGTTGATCTGCAAAGGATCAAAGTGGGTCACCCCGGCAGGAGGAGCAAGATGGGATCGAGGAGTACTGTAGCGAATTGAGACTGAAAAATGAACATACCCGAGCGTCCTTGCAAGGTCTTGATGTACTCGACGATACGAATCGATTGAGCATCCCAGCGAGTCAATCAGAGCTGATCTGCAAAAGTTCGACACGGGTCAGACCTGGCGGAGCAGGAAGAGGAGCAGCAGGAAGAGGAGCAGCAGGAAGAACAGTAAATCGAAAGTCAATGATGGACGTACCCTGGCATCCTTGCACCTGCCTAATGTACTCGACGAGCTGGGTCGACTGAGGCTACCAGTAAATCAATCGGATGTGATCTGCCAAAGATTGAAGGGGTCAGCTCTGTAGGAGGAGGAAGTGGAGGAGGAGTAGAGAAGCAAATTGAGTGTCAATGATGAACGTACCCCAGTGTCGTGCAAGGTCTGGATGTACTCGGCAAGCCGAATCGGCTGAGCCTACCAGTGAGTCAATCGGAGTTGATCTGGAAAGTTTGAAAGCGGTCTGCCCTGGAGACTACAGAAGCAGTATATCAGCGAATCGAGAGCTAATATTCAATATATCCTGGCATCCTTACACCATCTTGATGTACTCGATCAGCCGAATCTGCTGAGCTTAGCAGTTAGTCAATTGGAGTTGTTCTGCTAAATCATCGAAGGGGGTCAGCCCTGCAGGAGGAGGAGGAGGAGGAGGAGGAAGAGGAGGAGTAAAGCAGCGATTTAAGAGTCAGTAATGGACGTACCCCAGCGCCCTTGCAAGGTCTTAATGTACTCGACGAGCCGAATCGACGGAGTCTACCAGCAAGTCAATCGGATTTGATCTGGAAAGGTTTGGGAGGGGTCTGCCCTGGGGACTGCAGAAGCAGTAGAGCAGCCAATCGAGAGCTAATAATCAATGTATCCCAGCGTCCTTACACCACCTTGATGTACTCCACAGGACAAATCGATTGAACCTACCATGCAGTCAATCTGACTTGATCGGCACAAGTTCGAAATGGGTCAGCACTGGAGGTGGACACTGAGTAGAACATCAAATCAAGTGCCAATAATGCACATACTGCTGTACCCTTCTACCGTCTTGATGTACCCGATGAGGCGAATTGATTGAGCCTCCCTGTGTATTAATCACGGTTGAGTTGCACAATTCTGGACTTGACGACAGTCAGCTGTGGGGAAGAAGGTTGCTATAAGGCTTCGTGTAGCGAAGTACTACTTTGAGATGGCCTGGGTGATGGCGATGATGCAGATGAAGGAAGGAGCAAGTAAATTAAGGCTTCAGGGGTCGAAATGGTTATCAGGGTGCTGGGAATGATGATGGTGATGGTGATGGTAATGGTGATGGTGATCACACTGCAAATACAGTTGAAGCAAATGAAATATGGTTGCAGGGGTTCAAGGGTAGTAAGACTAATCTCCAAGCGCAAAATCACCAATGTCCAATTGGCTGTGGGATTTCACATATCACGCATTGCGACTGGTCATCCCAACGATGAAATAAAGCTTCCAGAAACTCAGTCAAAGAAAATGTAGTTGCAGCCTATTTCATAATTTTGGGAAACCTCGCTGATGTCTGTGTGTGGGGACCGGTTTCGGAAAGTAATTTCGCTTTTTGCTGATGTGGCTCTTGCAGTATGGTAGGAAGAGGTGGATATGGCTGCTGATGCCACTAAGCACATGCTGTAGGTATTTGAGCATAGTTTTGGTGTGAGAGTGGTAGCTGGCAATCAATAGGAAGTCGGTGACAGATTTGATAAACTTAAAGTGGTCAGGATGCCCTTTATGCAAAGGGGCAAGCGCCGGAAGCCACACCTTCACCATGTCCTTGTACTCAGCACCAGTCCATAGTTTCACATGAGTAAGTTTGTCTCCAAACTGGCATATCCCAGAGAAGTGAGGAATTATGGAGAATCGTTCATTTCTCAGGTCCTAACCCTTTTCCTAGCAATAAATATCGTTCAGAAAACCAACAATCCATTTCCAGGTGTGATATTTGAACATGCCCTTCAGTAGCTGGTGCAACCGGTCAACATCCATGCAACTATTTATATTACAACCTACAAGGGCATTGGTGAAATTTGGACAGTCAGCGAACTTCCACAACCCCACCTCTTCAGCAGCCATTGTTGACAAATGAAGGTATTGTTGGTGATGGCGGCGTGAAAGCCTGCAGGCGGAACCAGGCAAGCCATCCGGGCATATCCCGCATCGAGGGCACCAACCATTCTCCACCATGGTTATGGTTCACTGCTCTGGGTGGTCTGCAAGGAATGACGCAAATCAGGGAAATGCGTGACAAGTGCGACTGTCTGCACACTGAACAACTATTCCGCGCCTCGCCGGCTCCTGTAGAGCCTGCAATATCGTTGCAATGGATTCATGATAGGTGAACCAATTTGTGTGGGCTTCTGGTCCGTTTGGACATTATGGTACAAGATTGATTGGAATTAATCCATTCGTCTTAACTGATTGTCCCTTCGCCTTAGAGAGGTTGCCGATGCCGAGATAAACCAGCCAAGCCGGTTTGTTGCTGCATAGCGTAGGCAGCATAGTTTTGTCACTGCCAAGTAAAATGGGGACAACTGTTGATCCATCTGCCAAAGATTCCTAGGATGTGTTAGCAATGAGTAGTCAGGTTCCGATATCTAGAGAAATCCTGTCAACACTGGCGCTGACACTCTTGACACGCTACCCGCTCTGACACGATGAAACTCTGACACGCAATCTCTGACAATCTGACTTTGACGCTCTCTGACACGCTCTCTGACACACTCTCTGACAAGATCTCTGACACGCTCTCTGACTCGCTCTCTGACATGCTCTCTCTGACAATCTGACACTGATGCTCTCTGACATGTTCTCTCTGACACGCTCTCTATGACACATTCTCTCTGACACGTGCTGTCTGACAATACATGGAAACTTGCCTGCGGTTTCCACCACCAATCTGAGGTCCACATCTCAGCATACACACAGTCGCCATTGGAATACATTTGTTTGACCAGCACATATGGGAGTTGGACCTTAGACAGGGGATATCCTAGGATATATCGTACCGCTGCAATTGGGTTCAGATACCAGAATGAAGTAGCATTTCGTTCAATATGAATAGAACTCTCCTCCCATCTGCATCCACGTCCGTCCATTTCTTCCATGTCCGCAATGAGTTGATACAGCTGATCGAGGTTTTTGGCATTGGCCTCAGGTACAACAAGTCTTTGTTTGAGGATGTTGTTGAGTTTCGTTTAACCTAGGTTGGTATCCACAATAGAACGACAAAGTTGCAATTGTTGGGTTGTAGCAAACGGAGCAAGGGGGTCCCAGTCATCATCCTGAACAGACGGAACTCTTACTGTGTCATCAGTTGGGGCTCCTGCAGTTGGGAATATCTCCGTCTCAGGTTGCTGGCATTGTGTATCACCATCATATTGGGGAATGTCATCTGACAGTATGTAGTCCAGCCCATCTGACGCGGAATGATTGCTGGAATTTGGGTGACGACACGCATGTGTTGAACGGTAGTGACGAGTGAGACGACATTGTCAGGAAAAGACCCGGACGCAAGAAGTGCAAATGAAGCACCGCAATGTTGACGGTGCAAGGTTGTGATTGAGCGCCATTGCCCCTGGAAATGATTGTACTGAGGCTCCCATCACGTGTCCCAATGTCGTGTAATCAACCTACCCTAAACAGCTTTGGATTCTAGCCTAGCCTCGAGATGTTTGTTGTACCACACACTATTTTTAGCCCCCCTTGTTCTCTTCTATGGGAAGTTTCGCTTCAAAGAACAATTTTCGGCTTCCCTGAACAGAACAGTGTGAGCCGCTGTTTCGGCCCTAAACCGATCAGCATTTGTACACCACACAACCACTCAGTTTCCGAACATCATCGTTTTCGGCCTTCAAAAAAACCAATGACATTTTTGCATCTTACTTACTAGACTTGTCTCAACTAACTAGCTTTGTGCTTCTTCAGACCGTCCTCACTTCGATCTGGGACTCTTTCTCAACCGGATCGACTTGCATATTCGCACCACCAAGTCAATGGCTGCTGGAGTGGTCATCTCTTCGAGCGTAGGTCAGAGCGCATCTAGCAGTAGGGGTTGGTATAGATCACATACAATCCTCACATATTCAGTCAGATCAATCAATGTTAATGTGACGACTGTTATATCCACTGAGCGATTCTCATATCCACTCAGCGACACTCATATCCACTGAACGACCATCATTATTGCACCACCACGAGTTCCACCGAGATGGCCTACCAGTGGTTCAAACTGGACCAATGATAGCTGTGCCTCGCTGCTAAAGCAGAAGACCCAGGATATAGATGCTGCGAGTAGCCTGTCTGCATTCACTGAAAGCCTCGTAGCAGTCTAGGAATGGAAAACTCAACATGACAATTCCACTATCCCTGCATACACCAATATCAAATTGTACGCCAAGGAGCGAGTGGTAGCAAAGATGCATGCCCAGGTTAGTAAATCCTACTCTGACATTGAGTCTCTGACATTGAGTCTCTGCCATTGAGTCTCTGACATTGAGTCTCTGACATTGAGTCTCTGCCATTGAGTCTCTGACATTGAGTCTCTGCCATTGAGTCTCTGACATTAAGTCTCTGCCATTGAGTCTCTGACATTGAGTCTCTGCCATTGAGTCTCTGACATTAAGTCTCTGACATCAACTGACATTGACCTGACAAATAGGAGCTTACGGACATTTACGAGACACTTGATGAAACCTTTTGAAGTCTCCTGGGACTTGCTCCAGACGCGAAGATACATGATGATAATCTCCATATAAGTCACAGACTCATCTCATGCTTGCAGAGAAAAGTCACTTGAAGAGCCACCACCACACCCAAGAAAGACCCACCAAGCCCTGTTAGAAAGTCAAAGACCGCAACGAGCCCCACCGCAATGCAAAAAACTGCATCAAGCCCCGCGCCAAAAACAAAGATCACATCAGCTCCTTCATCAGGAAAAAGCGAAATTACTTTCTGAATCCAGACCCCACGCACTGACATCAGCCAGGTTTCCCAACATTATGAAATAGGCTGCAACTGCATTATGTTCAATCAGGTTCCTGGAAGCTTTAGTGCATTGTTGAGATGACCAGTCACAATGCTTGATATGTGAAATCTCACTGCCGATTGGACATTGGTGATTTTGCACTTTGGAGATTAGTCTTACTAACCTTGAACCCCTGCAACCATACTTCATTTGCTTCAACTGTATTTGCCACGTGATCACCATTACCATCAGCATCACCATCCCCATCACCATGACAACCATTTCGACCCCTGAAGCCTTGATTTACTTGCTCCTTCATTCATTTGCATCATCACCATCACCCAGGCCATCACCATTTACTCATTCGCTACACCAAGCCTCATCGTAACCTTCTTCCCCACAGCTGACTGTCGTCAAGTTCAAAATTGTGCAACTCATCCGTGATTAATTCACTGGTAGGCTCTATCAATTCGCCTCATCGGGTACATCAAGACGGTAGAAGGGTACAGCAGTATGCGCATTATTGGCACTTGATTTGATGTTCTACTCAGTGTCCACCTACAGTGCCGACCGCTTTCGAACTTTTGCAGATCAACTCCAATTGACTCGATGGTAGGCTCAATTGATTTGTCTTGTCGAGTACATCAAGATGGTGTAAGCAGGCTGGGATACATGGATTATTATCTCTCGATTGGCTGCTCTACTGCTTCTGCAGTCTCCAGGGCAGACCCCTTTCAAACTTTTCCAGATCGACTCCAATTGACTCACTGGTGGGCTCAGTCGATTCGGCTTGTCGAGTACATCAAGACCTTGCAGGGACGCTGGGGTACGTCCATTACTGACTCTCAATTCGCTGCTCTACTCCTACACCTCCTCCTCCTCCTCCTCCTCCTCCTCCTGCAGGGATGACCCCCTTCGATCTTTGGCAGATCAACTCCGATTGACTCACTGGTTGGCTCGATCGATTGTGCTGGTCGAGTACAACAAGATGGTGTAAGGACGCCGGGATACATTGATTATTAGCTCTCAATTCGCTGCTCGACAGCTTTTGCAGTCTCCAGGCCAGACCCCTTTCAAACTTTTCCTGATCAACTCCAATTGACTCTCTGGTGAGCTCAGTCGATTCGGCTCGTCGAGTATATCAAGACCTTGCAAGGACGCTGGGGTACGTCCATTATTGACTCTGAATTCGCTGCTCTACTCCTCCTACTCCTCCTCCTCCTGCATGGTTGACCCCCTTTGATCTTTTGGTGATCAACTCCAATAGACCTGCTGGTAGGCTCAGACAACTCAGCTCATCAACTAGATTGAGCCGGTGCAAGGATGCTGGGGTATGTCCATCATTGACTTTCGATTCTCTGTTCTTCCTGCTCTTTCTCTTCTTGCTGCTGCTCTTCCTGCTCCTCCAGGTCTGACCTGTTTCGAACTTTTGCAGATCGGCTCTGATTGACTCGCTGGTATACTCAATTGTTTCGTCTTGTTGAGTACATTACGACTTTGCAAGGACACTGGGGTACGTCCATTATCGACTATTTATTTCCTCCTGTACTCCTGCATCGCATCTTGCTCCTCCTTCCGTGGTGACCCACTTTGATCCTTTCCAGATCCACTTCGATTGACTCAACAGTAGGAGCCATCAATTCAGCTCGTCGAGTACATTCAGATGCGGACATGACACAGGGGTAAATCCAACATTGACAAGGCAACGGGGGTGTACAGAGATAGAGAGGTAACTCGTCTTGTTGTTGTTGTTGTTAATTCATACTGTATGCAATCCGATTAAAGTATGACAGGACCCAATGCCCACTCTGCTACTGGGCGAGCTGGCTAGATTGCGGCTCTCCCCCCCCTCTACCCTTCATCCCCGCTGGCAAATAAAATCATAGAGATAGACAAACACAATGAAATGAAATGAAATGATATAATGCCACTGCCGCTGCTCCCCGCCACCGGCTCAGCCTCTGCGTCTGCTCCATACCAAAGGCAACGCATCTTATCATCATACAACGAATTGCATGCTCTATCTGTCCGTGCTTGTGCTCTCACTTGCTCTTTCCAAGATTTTGTAGATCCACACAATTGGGTGGATCCTCATGGCCGGGTAGTATCATAGCAGCTCACGCACTAACTATCTTTGTCATGAATCTCTTTTGAATGCTCCCAGAGGTGCGGTGGAGTGTTGATGATGGGCTTTCTGCCCTGTAGCTCTGCTATTTCACCATATTGCCCTCCAGCTCTGTCCCCTGTAGATTGCAGCCTAGTAGGTGTTTTTGTGGGACCTTAGATTTTCGTGTCAGAGATAGATTTTAGTTTAATGAGCACTTGTATACAAGTAATCTGTGGTTCGGAATTTGCTAATGTGAATTTCATACGTTGAAATGGTGAATTGCCTCCTTCCAGGGTGATGTTTCTGACGTTCACGAAATCATTGCAATGACTCCTTGAACATTCTGAATCATTACGACGCCATACGTCAGGGAAACCTCAATTTCATTTTTTGAGGTTTGTGGCTACAATAAGCTTATTAAGTTTAATGAAGCAAATTTTGTTCTTGCTGATGTTCATTAGACTACATTCTGGTCACTCCTACTACACCAATCAAACGCACTTCAGATGTATCTGTTGGGTCTACTAGACCCGCATTATAAAGCTCAACCCCATTGCACCCAAGGGAAGATTTTAAACCGTGGGGTAGGAGTACCACTCTTGGAGAAACTCCCCAATTGGCGATATCGTCCATAATACTGTTTCCTATTGTTTTGGCGGTTTCGGGGGATGCTCAGTTGCCTAGATTCGACCCTGTCCAGATCGACCTCACTGGCAGTGCGCTCCAGCGACCCGTTTTCTGATGGAATGATGCATGCAATCCCTTGCCACTTTCACTCATAGATCTCAACTGCAGGTGCCAAAATTGTCGTGCAACCAGCTCACCAGCTCACTCTGCTGTGAGAGGCACCTCACCTGGAAATCAATACCAAAAAGCCAGAGAAGACAATATTGATCATTTTATCATGTGGATGGAAGATGATCACCCGGTAGATAGTGCCGAACAGTTCAAAACACCTTCAGTTCTGAGAGAGTTCACAAAGAATCCTAATGCACTCCAGTGTTATGACCAACTGGTTGCCTGGATAACTCGGCGATATGAACTAGCAACATACTTGAGGGCTGTCGGTTCCTGTCTGGCGAGCACAAAGTCCACTCTGGGTGAGAGTCCATTGTCCAGATTTGCACTGATTGACAGTCCATTGGACGAATTGAGCCGGCATGACTGTCTGACCTTTGCCACAATTGAAAGTCGTCTGCTGGTGACATTGGTTACCATCAATAAGACGGTCATAGTGGATGACACCAACAATGAAATCAACTATATATGGACCAACCCCCTCAACCCGGAACGAACATCTACAATTTGGGTGAAATAAGAGGAGGAAGATAGCAAACCCTGAGATATTGAATGACTAGACAGTTCCGAAAATGAAATCAGTGGCAATGAATTGGATGATATGGACGAGGAGGAGGAGGAGGAGGAAAAAGAAGAAAGGAAAGAAGAGCTACTGGGGATGTCAGAGGATGATTCGGAACCGGGGATACTGCCAATTACTAACAATGAAGCCCCGAGAATTTCCCCCAGACGTACTGTCGAACTGGAGGACCCAGATTTCAAGATTGAAATGTGGAAGAATTACATGAGGTAGATGCTGACTTCAACAACATTGCCGTAACGGAACTAGAGGGAGCCAATGACCCTGATTTGCAAGCACGGATGGAGGACCAGGCAGATAATGCCGATGTGGACTGGTGAGTCACTGTCCTTGTCAGAGCTGTTGAGTTACTGTCAGAGCTCAGCCGCTGCCAAAGCTACAGTCAGAGTTGTTGTCAGAGCTCAGCCGCTGTCAGAGCTGCTGTCAGAGTTGTTGTCAGAGCTCAGCTGCTGTCAGAGCTGCTGTCAGAGCTCAGCCGCTGTCAAAGCTCAGCCGCTGTCAGAGCTCAGCCACTGTCAGAGCTCAGCTGCTGTCAGAGCGCAGCCGCTGTCAGCATTTGTCAGAGCTACCGTCCAAGCTGGTGTCAGAGCGCAGCCGTTGTCAGCTTTTGTCAGTGCTGCCGTCCGAGCTGTTGTCAGAGCTCAGCCGCTGTCAGCTTTGGTCAGAGCTACCGTCCAAGCTGTTGTCAGAGCGCAGCCACTGTCAGCTTTTGTCAGAGCTACCGTCAGAGCTGTTGTCAGAGCTCAGCTGCTGTCAGAGCTACAGTCAGAGTTGTTGTCAGAGCACAGCTGCTGTCAGAGCTGCTGTCAGAGCTGCTGTCAGAGTTGTTGTCAGAGCTCAGCCGCTGTCAGAGCTGCTGTCAGAATATTAGAATGAAGCTAATTTTTACTCACAGGTTAGCAGAGCTGATGGATAACCAGGAATTTCAGAGAGAAAACTTGAAGGAGTCAATAGCAGCATTAGGCATCACCATGGAGACCAGAACTTCGACGCCGCAGCACAAACCCATGCTGTTACAACCTCACCAAATTATTGCACTGAATTGGATGGCAGAGAAAGAGAATAGCTTCGGGAAAGGTGGTTTATTGGCTGACGACTGCGGTACTGGCAAGGTTAGACCCTGCTGTGCTCGTGATATACTGTTCACCACACTAACAATCATCAGACTCTGACAGCACTGGCTTCAATATCTCGCTAGGTTAATGTCGATGCACAAAAATCAAGAATCCACCTCCTGGGTTCAACAAATGGGAGATCGACCTAAACGACCACAACACAGAGGTTCAACAGCGGGAGAAGATCAGAAAGGAGCCACGAAAGCAGCGATGTGAGGTACACCTCCCAATATTAATTTTATAGTATTACCAGACTATATACCACTATAGTGACTTCAAGCTAAGGTTAAAATTGCCCTAAACCAATGGTGGCAGAATGGGAAGCTGCTGTGACTAAGATAACTGAGTTAACTCCACATCTCCATTATGGTACATCATCCCGGAGGAGGGCATCCCATCGAGCCGCTCTTCATGGCAAACCATGGGGAACAGTCCTGTTCATGACCATTGAGACATTCTACCAGCAGTTCAACCAAGAGGAAGACAACGGTTCAACATTTTGGGGCACTGGCCAATTTCATCGGGTTATCCTGGATGAGGCCCACAGTTTCAGATCAAGCGGGACCCCAATCGGCAAGTTTCAGAAGGCTAACAGCACAATCGTCAAAATAGACTCCCGCAATTACAATATGTTTATGGCGTCTCGTACAGTCAGTCTGGAGCCGCAATATGAATGGATGGCAATGGCAACCCCATTGTTAAATGGCATCCAAGACTTGCGCTAGATCTTGAGTTTTCTGGAGAGTTCATCCTGGTTGAGACTACAGCTGCCACCCGATAGATTCAACTATACTCTCAACTTTGATGACCATTGTGTCACGGATGGGAGTAATGTGTCAAGTACTGAACATGGTGCCAGGTTCACGCCAGTTGCATATCCATACAAGAAATGCCCAGAATTCAGATCACTTGTTCACTGCACCACAATGGCTTGGGATGCTTATATGTCGCCCCTGATTGGTAAAGTGGGGAAACTCAGATGGTCCATGCAAACATCGGATAAATAAATCAGACGGCACCGCTGCTGGGACACTATTGGCAAGCCAGTGTGTGTGGTAGCATGCACTCTAATGCGACGGCGAACGATGGTGAGCCACATCTCGTTCAAGAACCCAAAATCCATCATCAACATCCCACCACTGTATGTAACCACCAAACTTGTTACATTCACAGAGTCCTCTGGAGCTGCCCAGTTATACATCAATTTGGTAGACGGTAGCTATAAGGGGCTCAGAGAGAGATTCACAGGGGTTGCCTCCGTGCAGGCTACAACAATGGGCGAGATGAAGCCTTTTGGACCTTAATGGCGGTTTAATCGCCATATATCTGTACTACTGATTGTTGGCCCTGCCTTGATGGATCTGGAAGAATCTGCGTCGAATCGATTACGTAAATAACTTTCCGCGGTTGCAGCCATGGGCAGACCAACCCCTGATTATGCGGAGCGCGATTACTTCTGACTTTGCAAAGGCTTTCCCAGGGAAGACGGACCAAATAGCTTCACCTGAGATGGTCAAGGGTATGATATCTGATCAGATCGAGGCTGCGTCGAAGTTAGGGGCTCCAAAGTTGTGTTGGCTCGAACAATATCTCCTGAACACCTTGACGGCAAAAGACAATGGAGAGATGGTGATCCTGGGTGTATATTGGCCACTTACCCAGTGGCTCATCACACAGGTTAGCATTCCTTTCACATTTCCACTTTCTGCCCCTCACATCAGCTGTGACATTGAAATCTGACTTTTAACTCTGACATCGACTCTTCGTATGACAATGATACCAACTTGTGCTCTGTACTGCCGCCTCTCAGACTACAATTGTTTTGCTATCCATGGCTCAAAGAGTGCCGATGCGCATGCCGCTGTGAAGAAATCCTTTATCAACCGCGGGCAGGTGAGGGTCCTTGTCGTGTCCTATCTGACAACCAATGAGGGCTTGAACCTACATTATAATTGCCAAAATTCCATCATGGTAGAACAGGGTATATATCACTAAATGGAACATCAGGTATGGTTGCGTGTCTGGGCAGATTGTTTAGCGGCAAACACAATGCAAAACTCGATTGGTTAACCTCGCCACAATCGATAGGTTGATTGAAAACACCCAGCAGATGAAGCAATCACCAATGCTATATGTGCTGGGGGTTCTTCAGAACGCTGGAAGTGAGAACATTGATCTCGATGCTAATCAAGTCTATGAGACCTGGATTGGAAAGATTTCCCCCAAGGCACTCTGGTGTGCTGTGATTAGTCAATATAACGATGGAATGGATGTCAGTTAATTTGTGATCTTTCTCTACTTTCCACTTTTGGGTCATCAGTTTTCTTCCTTCTGGGTTGGTTTTTGGGTTTCTGGGTTCATTTGGATTTCTGGGTTAGCTCTCTTGGGATCTGGATTGGATTTCCAGGTTTGCTCTGCTGGGGTTGTGGGTCGCTTTTGGTTTATCTCACAGTTTTGTCTTTTTGAATTGTTTCGAGCTGTATGGATGACCAGTACCGACGAATGGAGTAATTTAGTCGCTGACTTTGACTCTGACAGCAGCCACTCTGCCAGAAGCCCCCTGACAGCAGCTCTCTCACAGCCACCACTCTGACAGAAGCCCTCTGACCGAAGCACTCTGACAGCAGGCACTGTGACAGCAGCCACTCTGACAGAAGATCTCTGATGCAGTACTCTGACAGCAGCCACTCTGACAGAAGCCCTCTGACAGCAGCCCTTTGACATAAACTCTGACAACGATCTGACAACTGCTCTGACAACGACTCTCCAAAGAGAATGCCATGACCATGCTCAGGGAACAAAACGTGCTCATCATTGAATAATGAGAAATCTCAACCACTAACCGCGCATCAAGCATATCGCCCAGCAAGTAGTCTACAGTCCAGGCGACAATACACGATAGTTTCGGTACTTGCTAAAGCCATATTGAAGTGACTCCGCGACGTCGAACTGAACCAACATCACTGAATACCAATACAAGCTCCCACCAACCTCTGAAGTCCTAATGAAGCGAACACACTACATATGCAGTGCTGAAGCACAATAGTTCTATCCAACGAGATACCCATGCCACCCGGTTGTAGGCTCAAGTATATCATTAGTGTGTATTGACTTCGGAAATATGACACACTCAGAATGCCGAACAGGTATGCTGTGACGCTTTTGAATACGGATTTGACTTGGCACTTGTTTCAAAGGCTTGTCTGCAGTTCCGATAGGTGGAGTAACCGCCCCTCTCTTCGTCTCATTAATTCATATATTATTGTCGGAACAGCACCATTTGAGGCTTTGGGACGAGTGGCGAGTTGTAGCAGGCATTGTAGGCTAGTTAGGTAGAGAAGGTCGTGGGAAGAGAAGGTCGTGGGTAGAGAACGTCATGGGTAGAGAACATCGTGGGTAGAGAATGTAAATCTATGCCGTACGAGAAGTACAAATTCCAGTGCATGTGATGGTGTTACCATAGTACTCCATGACCTATAAATATACTACATACTACCAACATGAAGTTGCCAAGATCAGCTGAAGTAACACCCAATCCCCGGGCCATACAAGTAAACTAACATTGTGTCATTGACATTGATTCATCTAACCGATCCCCGGGCCACACAGTATACTACTACAATTGGTCCGTGGCATTGATGCATCCATTCCAATCCCATACATAGCCCAGTGGTCAGTACAATATGCCAATCGAGCACAACTCGGGTCTGACAAGGTTGCTCTGACAGGTCGCTCTGATAGGATCTCTCTGACAGGTCACTCTGACAAGGTTGCTCAGACAGGTTGCTCAGACAGGTTGCTTTGACAGGTTGCTCTGACAGGTTGTTCTGACAAGCAGATCGAACTCTAACAAGCACAAGTGCCAATTTCGTATGGCCGATACTAACTACTGACTCCACTTTAGATCAGGGAACACTAGTGGTTGCGAACCCTGGCGGCCACACCACATGGATCTTATGATAGTATAAGTCAGTGCACATGGTGTATACCACCTCATCTACCGCTGTGCTTTGCAAATTGTGGCAAAATTCTCACACTATACTCTCTCAGAAAGACTCACTGTAATTTTCAGCAATACTAAGCATTTCATTGTCGAAGTTCTGTCTTTAATGAAATGGCCATACAGCCTCAGCTGCAGGTATGAAGCAGTTTGGAGGGTCAGCTAGGGATAAGAGCGGCCCGCAGTGTCCAACCAAGCCATTCTCAGCAGCCCTTGTAGGGGGCCAAACCACCCAGATTCAAGGTAGCTATCACGAACTACTACCTATAGGGATACATGTTGTACAACACATAACCGGGTAAGTTACCTCCTCAACATCCTTAGTAGGTACCTACTCCTGTACATTGGAGAGCTGCACCAAAAATCCCGTAGACCTCCAACTATGTGCAGTTTCATGATGCTATACTGCATTCAATGCAATATTCGAATTATACGGCCTTCATTGTGTTTGCCCTCAGGTCAGGTCAGCGGCCCTGGCCCGCGGAGCACCGGCGATGAGATCTAGCTGGACTTGTGAGATCACACCATTCACAACTGTTTCTGCCTCTTTGACTCGCTTATCAGTGGAGACCGTACTGTGCCGTATCGAGATTCACCTGTATGGTGGGATCTGCTGAGCGAGATCCCACAGTGGTTGCGTGAGAAAGGTCTCATAGTGTGGCCCAACCTAGGGGTTTGTGGACAAGAATACGGTCAGGATGATTGGCAGATCGCTGAAACGTAACAAAGTAGTATAATATCAATTCTAACTTATGGAACCTATAACTGACTATGAACAAGGGAAAGTCCAGTATAACTTAGACTTTAACATGGGGAAACCCAATGTATATGGTATAACTTCGACTCTGACAATTACTTTAACTTTGACAATTTCCTTAACTCTGACAACCACCCTACTCTGATACAGGAAGCAACCCCACCTAGAACATGGCAGTACTTCAACTCTTACTCGGGGGACCCAACCTATACGGTACAACTTTGAATCTGACAACTACCCTAACTCTGACAATCACCCTAACTATGACAATCACCCTAACTCTGACAATCACCCTAACTGTGACAACTACTGTACTCTAACACCAGAAGCAACATCGCCTATATGGTAATTACTTCAACTGTGACATGGAAGATTCAATGTATACGTTATAATCCCAACTCTGACAATGAACTTGATTCTGACATGTTTACAGTATAACTTTGACTTTCACATGGACCATAACTCTGACATGGGAACCAATATTATTGGTTTGATTTTCAACTTGGACAAGGATGTTTCTAGGTGACGGGGGATAGAAATGGACTACATAATCAAGGGTGACGAGCCATGGATTCTGTGTACATGCAGAGCGGATACACCCAACGCGAATCTGCACAACATTCAACACACCCAATGGGAAGCGGAACCAGATCTAGCAGCAGCACCTGCAAGCGTTCTAGAAATTCCGGAGGCAGAAGTGGCCGCAATGATCAAAACTCCAGTGGCCGGTCCTGGGGCGGCAGCAGCAGCAGCCACAATAATCAACACTCCGACACCAGTTGACGTGAGACTCACTCCAATGGAAATGTTCCACAGCGGAACCAATCTGGGAGCTATAACGGCAGTGACGAGGGCTCGGAATGCCAGCAGATGAGTGATTGCGATGACGATGACCATGACGATGATCAGCGATACGCACATTGAAGATCCCACATATTAAATGGCGGTAGTCATTCATCCAGTTTGAACAAACAAGGAAGGGTAGTGATGTATTCCGCTCAACATTTGTGTCTGACTTTGATAATTTGTAGGTGCGAACACCTAGTCCTTCTTCCAGCTACCAGCGAGGGGTTAGTAGGAGCAGAAATAGCCACCCCCGGGTTGCTGACTGACAATACCAGTGTGCGATGGACCATTCTTTGTCCCTGCAACCCAGGGGGGGTACTCACCACACCTGCATCCAACCTTATACCCTCTAGCTGACAATACAGTCATTGCAATCACCCCATGACACTCCTCCAGGGAACCAGGAGCACTATGCTCAGGAGGTAAGAGCAACATTCCTTTATTGGCTTTGATTTTGCGCAACCTCTCTGACTTAGGCAACACATAGATGCAAAAGCGGAATATGTCCCCCTTCGATACTCGCCGCCGGCAAAAGCGTAAGGTGGGTGACATTGGGGTGTCAAAAGATTGGTGGGATATTACCTGAGATCTATTCTTTGGAAGAAGTCTTAGTAAAGCCCCCTGCCCAGTCGATGTCGACAACCTGTCCAAGGAAAGCTACAAGGAAGCTCATGAAATTCTGAGTGCGGCAATCAAGGAGTTTGACATCTCAAATGCAGCAATCCACATGGTTAGTATTCGCATGATTCAAGCCCTGCTCAGTAGCACTGACAGCCAAACTCGTGGATCGCCAATCAGCTGCCTGAGCGCTGTTCGCTGTACAGGCTCGTGAAGTTGCGCCCGATCAATACGCCACTAGCTTTCAGACCGTTTCAAAGGATGACCACCAAACGCTAGTAACAAGGCTAAGCTCTTCTGGCACTTACCAGTATCATTATTCAGACTGCAAGAGCGAAGTATGACTGAACCCAATGATTCTATATATGTCCTAACAATCAGCTTAGATACCAACAAAGGTGTTTGTGCATCGTTCGCAATCGGGAGTGATGGCGAAAACCGTCTTCAAGAACTCAAAGCGTAATTCCTCGAGATGGCCATATACGTCTCACTTCACCGATGAGGTGACACCAGAGTGTTTGTTTCTTGCTGCAACTGCAGTAAAGCATTCCTTGGACAACTGGGCTGGTGGCAGTTTTCTCTGCGTGACTTTTGAAGTGTATACATACAAGGGTATGGAGAACTCCATTTTGAACACACAAATCTGACAATGAGTAGGTACATATATTGATCTATTCGAACAATGGGAAAGTATCCCACCAAAGATGCAAAGAAAGAGCCTGGATATACATATGGATAGGATCGACACGATCAATGGTCGAAGTTGGCAGGCACCTGCTGCCACATGGTGGAATCTGGAGACCGTAATTGACGATGAGGAAATATAGCTGCTTGTGTATATAGTATATATTTAATTTGACAGATTATCATTAGAATACAATGGATGTAAAACTAACTAACTTTCATTCCACACATATATGGTTCTAAAATTAAGATGTGAATCGCAATCAGAGATATAAATGAATAGACTGTGATAATCGACCATGAGTCCGGACAGTGTCAAGATGATACAGTGAGGAGCCTATTACAAAACCATGGTGACTATACGTGCGGACTCAGACAGCTGACGGTGGGCTGTGACAAGACCAGGGCAATAGCATGAGAGGCCACTGATAAGATCACAGCGACTATATGTGCAGGCTCCGACAGCGGTCAGTGGGCTCTGACAAGACCAGGGTGATAGCATGAGAAGCTTCTGACAAGATCATAGCAACTATACATGCAGACTCTCACAGCTGATGGTGGGCGCTGACAAGACTAGAGCGATAGCATTAGGAGCCTCGGAAGAAATCCGGGCGGCTATACATGGGGATTCTGACAGCTGACAATGGGCTCTGACAGGACCAGGGCAACAGCATGCAGAGCCTCTAACAAGATCATGGCGACTACTCTGACAACCGACCATGTGTTCTGACAAGACATTGCCATTGCACAAGTATCCTCTGGGAAACAATCCATAATGAAGATCTAACATACTTGATTACCCGATGTTGCACACAAACACTCTCGCTATCGCCCCCAGAGCACTTAGTTAGTACACCAAAGTAAAGGGGTAAGGTAGAAATACTACTGTGAGCTTACCGTGGGTTACGGTTTTGTTACCCGCATTACGTATAATGGCTCTGGGCCGAATTCCATTATCCGCCATTATGGGTGTTATGGGAGACTCCCAGAAGTTATATAGCTTACGGTAAATTACACTAGGTGAAATGACTTTTCCCAATGTAATCTGTTAAGCATTTGAATGATTGAATTCGCACACTAATGAATATATTTATCCCAGGAAGGATTCAAACGAAGCCGGAGTGCAATTGGTTGCATGGAAAGCTGGAAATCTGTGGCGATTGAAGCCCTTGTTGACTGGGTGACAAGCCTCATCATCGGAGCAGAATTCATCTCACCGACAACACTTTCAGGCATTCTCGCGATGGTCATGGCACATGTGCAGCCTATAGCCATCAATTATGCGATGTTTGTGAATCGCTTTGCCACGAATGCATTGAAGACCGCCCAAATCCGTAGTTGGTGGTATGAGGCACTCGCCATGATTAATCCAGCCCAGAGAAACTCAGACCCTCCACGTGCCTACATTGTCAGTGCTAAATGAATCATCCCAACGATTGTTTCTAGTGTTAGCAATGCATCTGGGTAACCCGCCAGCAGTCTGAGTTTGGACCGTATAAACGGGTCGGTTCAGTTCTAGAGCCGTCCAAAAACCCGACCCGCTAACTCTTGGCAGGCCCAACCCAGACTCTTACCTATCAACTCGCGGGTTTCGCCGGGTTTGGCTTGAACCATCGGTTCCAATCTCCGGTTCTGCAATTCGGGTTTCAAATTTATGGTTGTATTCAGCTATGCTACTATTAATGGTGAAATATTGACATTGGTGTGTCACGGTTCATTTTCGACATATTAGCCGCCTTGATGTGCAAAACATGCATACTCACGCGCCCAACCACATCCTGATAATTAGCGTCAACAGAGTGTCAACGATGTTTGGTCTTGCATCTTCGGTAATATGAGTGGTGCTTGATCACAAACATCCATAAAGAAGGATATGGCAGCGTTTATACGCAGATAAGTACGGCATAGTCTAGCCACATCCTCCGGGACAGTAACAACTTATTTCATTTACAGAGCAACCACTAAGTATGCTTGAGCTTTTTGGCGTATAGTAACAGTCAAAACAATGTATATAGACAATAACCGCCAGAATGCGCTGTGATTAACCACGATTGAAGGCCAACAATCATTGACACTCTGTTGATGCTCATTTTTAAGATGGGGCAGGAAGCATTTGACTTTCACTTTTGGCTATAAAGGCAGCCAATAATCAGTTTATGACAATGTGCAACCTGTCGCCCTCCCAGATTCCCCATGATACATGACCAACAATTGTTGACGCTCTGTTGATGCTCATTTTCATGATGGGGCAGGGAGGGTATTGCAATCTGGTTTGCCTATAAAGGCAGCCAAAAATTCCTTTGTGACTGACTACAACATATCGGAGGTGTGATTTCCCAGGACGCATGACCAAACATCATTGATGCTCCATTGACGCTCATTTTCATGATTGGGTCAGGGAAGGTATTGCTATCTGTATTGCCTATAAAGACAGCCAGAAGTTCCTGTATGACTAACTACAACCTATCGGAGGTGTGATTTCCCAGAACGCATGACCCAACATTGTTGACGCTCCGTTGACGCTCAATTTCGTGATGGGGCAGGGAGGGTATTGCTATCTGTTTTGCCAATAAAGGCGGCCAAAAATTCCTCTGTGACTGACTACAACCTATCGGAGGTGTGATTCCCCAGGACGCATGACCAAAATTGTTGATGCTCCGTTGACGCTCATTTTGGCATGGCTGTATCCACAATAAGTGATCATTTAATTTGGCACAGTCCATCATTCACATTGTTTTGGCTGCCTTCCTGGCGTTTTCATTTACTTTCTTCTTGATCACTACGTTGCTCTTTAATAATTCGAAGATATATATAATGATAATCTCCAAAATCCCGTGTCTTTCGGTCAACGCTGGTCATCAGTTGCAGGATCGCTCAATCCGCTGTTCTTGTCTTCAAAATGAATGTCAGCCACATTACCACGCAACAGATAGTGTACTAACCTTCATCAGTCAGCATATCTGGATCAAAATCGGTATCGTGCTGGGTATCCTCATCATCATCGAAAAATCCCGTGCACGGAAGATCTTTATGCGAATACATATATCTGGCCACCAAATTGGCAACTTCAGTAGGTTAAGCTCCGGAAGTGATACCGGTTGGGGCGGGTGGCATGCCAGGCGGAGGTGGAGTCGGCTCTGGAGTCCAATCTCTGAGTCAGGCTGGTGGAGGTGTACCTGTTCCTGGGCGTCTCCAGTGTGTCTGCGAATTCTTTGTGGTGCCATTTTGGCAAGGAAGGCAGCCGGACGTTTGGTTTTGACGAACCATTGCCGGGTGTCTTTGTATTGCAGCCTTCACCTTTTCATGCCCAGGAAACTCAACACCCCGGTTCTTCGGTTCTCGGACCTCGGCGTGTGGTTTGTTAATGAGATATTTCGGTTCCTCTATTGCGGCGTATGAGAAGCCTTCATTGGCCATTTTGGCCATATTCAAGGCCAGGCGCATGTCAGAGTGTTCCAGCTGTACACGACCTCCTTGCCCTGCCACAGTTGCAGACATGGTGAAAACCTACAAGACATTAGTTGCTGCTTCTAACAATGAAATTCGGCTGTTACCTCTACCACATACGCTTCCGGAGCCTCCTCTAAGGTGATTGAAGCCTGCTTCGTCCACTCACGGGGATGCTTATCAGGAAATTCATCTGCGAGAATCCCATGGCTGACAACATCATCATATTTGATTTCGCGGACTGTGCGGACAAATGTCTTTGTCGACCTTGGAGGTTTCCCGTTACGGGGAGCAATGAATTCATTACGTAGCTCTCTACAGACACCCGCTGTATGTTATACAGTTAATTGACCGCCGTTAGCCTCGATATGGATATACTCACATCCAACTGTATGCTGCTTCTTGTTTTTGCTGCTTCCAGTCTTGCGGACAATTTTTAAATGTGCATCCTGGGTCATATGTTTGGTGGCTGCATTGGCAGCATCGCAGTGAACTAACTTGTGTCTGCGCTCATGTTGAATGCCAAGAATTCTCGTATTTGATGTAGCGCCCGCCAATCTGCCGGTAATCGATCTGCTCTCACCTGGCGTCGGTGGTTGTGTATCCATACTGTTCTGGTGTGGAATAGGAGAGGAGGATGATAACGAGAGGAAGTGGGAAGCCCTGAGGACTATATGGTTAGCTTCATGTCAGAATGGAATATGTAGCAGCCAACATGATCGTTATGCTCAAGATGAATCCTACTGAGTATTGCTGCCAGTTGCAGGGGTTTCCCACCACCCACCAATTTGCAATAAGTTGGTCTGATGTTGTTTGTTTGATAACAGGGATCAATTGCGGTGTATAACCGCCGGAATCGTCCAATTGCTTGATATTAATAGGATGAATTTTGAGGGAAAGGACGTCTGCTGATGTTTGTCTCAAATAATCCCTGGGATATTGCATGAAAATGACGCTAACAATCATGTCATGTTGTACGGTTAGCGTCACTATTCCTGATCTATTGACAGTCAAGAGAGAGATTTTGCTTTGTTCAAGATGAGTAAACGTACTAACCTTGACATAAAAGACGCAGCTTGCCTCCATATTGTCCATAACTTGCAACATCCAACATCTCGCCCAACAACAAAGTCCACCCAAACAACAATGGTAAATGCTCTGAAAAGGAACTTTTTGCCACTTCCGGCGGGCAGATACAGTAAATGGACAAAGCAGTCAACCCAACGACGTCATCAAGCAAATGAAGGCAAGAGTGGCTCCGAGGCAGAGAGAGTCCAAGCCCTTAAAACATTGCACAGCTTGTGATCTAAAAAGAAGCTTGCGGCGGAGAAACGACGAGAAACGCACTTCTCAAGCAATGAAGACAAAAAGAAATGGATTGAGGATTATGTTGAGAGAGAAACCGCTGGGGCAAGAAAGCAAGTTGAAGATGCAGAGGCAGCGGTTCAACAAGAGCGGGACGATGTGACGCATGCTGAAATCACGGGATTGACGTCCAGAGAGCCCGAAAAGACGTTTCAGGAGATGCTGGTTGCTATAGGAGACAGTCTGAGTGATCTTGCAAGTTCTGACGATGGGGAGGATGGGGAAGATGAGTGTGAGGAAGAGACTGAGCAGGGCAAGCTGAGCGAAGATGACGAACCCGGCTGGGTGATGGGCACAATCACCAAAACGGTTTCACAGCGCATGGTGAGGTTTCGGCAGAAGCAGATGAAGCTCGATGAATCGACTCAACCGGGATGGGAGGATGCAGCCAACTACTTCCATGAACGAGATAAGAAGTACGGCACATCCGAATTGCGGGTTCCGGCAGCCGTTCAGCCGCAAACGAATGACGACGCTCCCGCACCTCCACCAACAACATTTGGAGGGCTCATGGAGAGTCTTGACATTATCCCCGGAATATTGCAAAGGCCGCAACGAACTTCTCGACAAGAAAGTAGTCATATTAGGCTAGGTTCGGTGAAGCCGCAGTCAAAGTTGAGCATAGCAAGTGGTGAGCCAGCTGCGGAGCCTGATTCGTCAATGTTGCTGAAAGCGAAGCCAATTGAACCAGTAAGCTTCTACCCCTGCATATAGCCTCCAGCTGATTACCATATAGATATCGGATTTCAATGAAGAGATGCTGACGGCTCCTGCATCTGCAGAAGAATAGAAGTGCAAACTGTAATTTTCGACATCTGATCGTGGTGAAAAGCAAGTTGTTTACCAATTTTGCTATATGTAAGCTTTTTATTGATTTCAGTCACCAAATTGTGAGACAGGATAATTTCTCTTTGCATGTGCAAGGGTCAAACGCACCATGTGAAAGTTCTAGAATTCAAATCGGGCTGTAAGACGGCCATCACGTTTGGTTTCTTTCTGCAAGTGACAGTTATGTGACAAAGTTAAAGCAATATTAGTGACGAAATGTGCTAACAACATTTAAGTGAGTGATGTCATACGTGTCACAGAAAGAGCGGTCAGTGCGCATGACGAATCGATCTGAACAACAACCGTAATGCTAAATTTATCCATGTATCCAACCGCATTACTCTCCGCACAGACCTGCTGCACATGGTTGAGATATTTGAAATTGCTTGTGGTATGTCATGGAAATCGAGGAGAAGGAGCTGGATAAGGAATGGTGAGAAAGTCGAGCTATATTTGCCAAAAACAATTGAAATGATCTACATGCCGTCAATTGCCGGCCGAAAGCGCAGGAATCTGATAGGGCCACGTCATTTCTCACTCAGATAGCATAGATAGCAGTTGATCAGAGATTGAGAGGTAACAAAACTCCTGGATGCAAACAATAATACATACAAACACAAAACTGGATGTCAAAACAGTGTATATGATTGATTACATACAATTATTGAGTGTACAAAGGCTGTTTCGATGTGATTAATGTGAGCGTCAACAGAGTGTCAACGATTTTAAGTCTTACACATTCCGCAATCAATGGGCTGCATTGTCACATCCTTCCAAAGCAAATGGATAAGTCGGCGTGATTTCGAAAAGAGCAAATAACTCGCTCGGTGCCACACCCAAAAAATGAGCGTCAAAGGAGAGTCAACAATCTTTGGCATTGCGTCATGAAACATCCAGTAGGCTGTGCGGTTAAAGTAAGTCATAATCAAACTATCGGCCACCTTTCTATGGAACAATGGTGGTGGCAACATTTCTACTATGTCCTGAAAATGAGCGTCAACAGAGGGTCAACGACTTTTGGCCTTGTATCTTGGAAAATCCATGGGCTGGGCAGTAACGTTGCCAGATGATCGCGCAATCGGCCGCCTTTCTAGGCAAAACCGTTTCCCACAACATTGTTACTATGTCCTAAAAATGAGAGTCAACGGATCATCAACGACTTTTGGCCTTGTATCATGGACATTCCTAGGGCTGTGCGGCGACATTAAGCCATAATCAGATTATCGGCTGCCTTTCTAGGCAAAATCAGTTGCGATGAGATCACGACTATGTCCGAAAGATGAGCGTCAAAGGAGCGTCAACGACTTTTGGCCATGCATCTCGGACAATCCGAGGACAGTGCAGCAACATCAAGAAATAATCGAACTATCGGCCATCTGCCTAGGCCAAAATGCTTTTGATGACATTGTCACTATGCCCTGTAAATGAGCGTCAACGAAGCGTCAACAATTTGAGGCCTTGCATCTTGATAAATCGAGGGGCTATGCAACTACAATGATATATCATCGTACTACCGGCCACCGTTCTAGCCAAATATACTTACGACAAGATTGTAACCATATTTCAAAATGAGAGTCAACGGAGCGTCAACGATTTTTGCGCTGGCATCTTGGATAATATAACCGGAATGGAACGCAGATAACTCACAATGGACCTATCGGCAGCCGTTATTGGCAAAAATGCAAGTGTCGATATTGCATCCGCCTCCTACAATTGAGCGCCCACGGTCTGTCAAGGCTCCGAACGCTACACAGCAATAAACTGCAGAATGCTGTTCCTAAATGGAGGTTTACGCGGTCAGTCATTGCAATCTGTCCTTGTATTCAACATGACAAATATGCATGCAATGTCTGACTGATCTGGTTATGTTCCTTGTAGCTGTAGAGTCAATATTTGAGAACTCGCAGTCTGCTTTACTGTATCGTTAGTTTGGGCAGTCTCTCGAGTCGGATTACCCAGCTTCCTAATTTCCACCGCTGTGTCGGATACACAATCTTTAAACACCTCATTGCTCGAGGTTAAAATCTCTTCCACAAGTGAATGTGTCTTTATTTGCGATTTGAGCAACCTTACTTTGCAAATCATTTTCAATGATTGGTGGGCTTCAATAAATGTAGGCTCGAAGCAGCCTTTTGCTGGGAATAACTCTAGACATGCGCCTTCGTTGCAATTCTATTTGCAGTGCGGAATTGAGGAAACTGGCAGCCCTGGCATCATATGTATCGTTTGTGATCAAGTTCTTCGCCGTCCATCAGAACATGGGACCAGCTCAATGGGGAAACACTTGCTGGCAAAAGCTCACATCGCAAACTTAGATGAATTAACAGAGTCAGAGGTCACTGAATTGTCCAGTTCGACGGTGGATGAAACAGCTTTGGCCATCCTGAAGAGGCAAGGAAGTCGAGGAATCACAGTAGTAAGTTTGCAGAGGAAAATCAAATTTGATGTCCAGTTTAATCCATATTGACTGAAATGACAGACAAAACGTTCCAACCTGGCAGCTACGGACTTTGAAACTTCCGAATTTCACCAAGACACGTGGAATCGCTACCTCATGTTAGGATTTCTTTTGGCACATAATCCATGGAAAGCTATATCAAATCTTGAGCTACGACGGTCATATAAGGCATTACACGAGGACCTTGTCCTACCGTGCACTACGACCCTTAGTAACATTTGCCGGAGGGAATATGCAGTGACTGTGGTTGCAATTAAGAAGCAATTGCCAATACGAAATAAAGTTAGTTTAGCTTTGGACAGATGGACATCAATGAACAAACTAGCCATACCGTCGGTCATTGATTACTATATGGATCGAAATTGGGCATTGCGTGAAGTTCAACTCGCACTCGATGATGTTGATCGCCTGTTCTGTTCCCATTTCAAAAGCTAATTAAGGATGATACGTTAACGGCCAACATACTGGAGCAAGGCTAGCCATACATTTGAAGGACGTGCTTGATCATTTTGAGCTTACCGACGGCCGTTTGCTTGGTATTTCAACTGATAACGCTTCCTCAAACTACTCGATGACACGCGAGCTGCAATCAACACTTGAGGCCTCTGGAATCGAGTGGCCTGCATTGAGAAACCACATACCATGCATGGCGCACATCATACAGCTGGCTTTAGGCGCATTCATGAGCAGTCTGGGTGTAAAAGACCGCACCAAGTCATGGGAAACCCATGAGCATGATCAGCAATTTGGGGAGAATGAAAGCATAGACATTGGGAAGAGTCAAAGACTTCGAAAAGAGGGCGATGCCAGAATCAACAAGGTGTCCGCCATGAGACCAGGTTTAGCAAAGATGATTGAGAAAGTACGTATTTCATGATATTTTGAAAGTCCTGAAGCTTACCATCATATAGCAGAGAATGCTTGTTGTATGAATTACGCTAACAACTGGTCGCCGAAACGAGTTTATTGACTGTCAAAAAGCCAAAGTCCGCATTGCAGTTTTTCCGATTATGAATGTGAAGACACATTGGAACTCAATACTGGAGATGCTCGAGGGCGCCTACCGTTTACGGGAATTCACACACGAGTGGCTTCAAAACCCAAAATATAGTGAATACCGGCCACTCTTCACAACTCAGGATGAATGGACGATTGTCAAGTATGTCATGGAAGTATTGAGGCCATTTTGATATTGGACCCTGTGGATGTCGAAGAGGCATACAGTCACATTGCATCACGTTATCTCAGTGTACAATGACATGTTCGATCACATGGATGGCGTGATGCGTGCTTTGGCCAGGATCAAGACTCACATCAAGGAAGACTTGTTCTTCGCTGGGAAGTTAGCTCAACAGAAGCTTGCCAAATCCTATGCTGAAGTGAATCCGACAACTGACATGCGTCTCATTTCCGCACACATCCTCGATCCTGTCCGGAAGTTGTGATCGTTTAGAAAGTGGGACAAGGGAATGGATATGAATCCTGAGGACAAGTTATCCTACACTACATAATACCAAGAGGCCTTTCTGAAGTATGTGGAGAATGATTACTGTGCTAAACATCGATGTGTGCCAGTCGATAAATTCGAAACCGTACCGAGCAGCAATCTCATCCCCTCTGCAACACCTTCAGGGTCTTATCAATCACGCTGTGATCCATATGATTTGTCCAGCAATGATGGGGAATGCTTAATGCCTAACAATGCGGCAGAGACGACACCCCGACGAAGCAATCATGCAGCATGCTTATTGACCGCCACCAAGCTCCATTTGAATTTGCCGCCTGAAGCACCAAAGAACTCGGGGCAAATTGATTCAAATCTCAATGAATACCACTCCAACCCACTGGAGATTAGCACTAGATTTTGGATACCGGACATAACCGATTGGTGGCGACATGAGGAGGACACACCCTGAAAGTACACCTATCTCTCCGATGTGGCGCGCAACATATTCTCCATCATACCACATGCTGCCGGAGTGGAGGCCAGTTTTTCCCTTGGCCTATATGTAATCAGCTGGAGGCAGTCAAAAATCACGGGCTGGACCCTTCGCAAAAAAGTCGATGTAAGGCAGTTTGCTCGAGCCAATACCGGGATTTTGGCAGGCACTGACCCAGAATTGGATACCAGGAACACAGAAAACGACTCGGAAATGAAGAAAGAGGCGGAGGAAAGGAAATTGCACAGAATGGCCAAGGTTCACTACTTTTTGGAGATGTGGCAGGGCAGCCAAAACCTACGTGCTACCCAGAAGGAATCTCACGCTCGAAACAAGCAGATGACCGCCGGAAGATGAATTTCGGACATGGAAGAGATCGTCAAAGCATCCTGGTCACTCTTTCAACATGATGGTGCGGCTGCCTTTAAATAGTCAGAAAGATCACCTTTGCCACCAGCATTGTGTGCAAAGAACCTGCATGGAGGACGAACACAAATCTTAAATGTCCGCCGGATCCGGAGACTCAACCGTCATCCATTCGAAAGCGACGAGGATAGCGCACCTGAAAGCATTTCAGCCAACACTGAAGTCACAGAGACGGGCTGACAAGGTGTTATTGACGGTCAATGCAGTTGCAACGCGGAGAAATAAAGGAGGGAAGAAAAAGTAGGACACAATGCGTCAATGGTTCACCAGCTTTATGTAGCTTGAACGAGAGTTTCAGTTAGAGATATATTATGGGCGAATGGTAACCAGCTTGTGAATATCGGTTCATAAATAGATGTATAGCAGGCGCAATGAATCTTTTGGCATGATACATCATTTTTAGTCGTGTGAGAGTGAACAGTGCAAGATACTTAAGCCACTTGGCTTTGCCACGGGGCCGAGTCTCAATCAAGCAGCAAGACAACCAGTAAAGTCAAATCAGGATGAAAACAATTATCGACGGCAGCAGATGTTGAATGGACAATACATTAAAATGAGCGTCAACGGAGCGTCAACAATTTGTGGTCTTGTAAATATGGTAATTCACCAGTGACTTGGTAGTTGTTATGCATAACGAACTTATTGGCAGCTTTTATTGGCAAAAGAGATAGCAACACGGTCACCACCCCATTCCTAGCATGAGTGTCAACAGAGGGTCAATGATTTGTGGTCTTGTAAGTACAGGAATTCACCAGTGACTTGGTCATTGTTATGCATAATGGACATATTGGCCACGCTTATTGGCAAAAGGGATAGCAACTCAGTCACCGCCCCATTCTTAGCATGAGCGTCAACGGAGCATCAACGATTTGAGCTCTTGTAAGTACGGTAAGTCACCAGTGACTTGGTCATTGTTATGCATAACGGACGTATTGGCAGTGTTGATTGGCAAAAGAGATAGCAACATGGTCACTGCCCCATTCTTAGCATGAGCAGCAACGGAGCATCAACAATTTTTATCTTTGCATCTTGAGTAAGTTATGTTCCGATTGGTTGCAGACATCCATTTGTGAGATATTGGCAGCCTTTACTAGCAAAAACAACAGCGACATGCTCCCAGTGGCATTCTGAAAATGAGCGTCAATGGAGCGTCAACAGTTTCAGGAATGGCATATTTCTTAATGAAGGCATCGCGTGGATTTTCGCGTGCATAACTGTATTATTGACCACCATGCTAGGCAAAAATACCATATATCGAAGGTGAAACACAGATACCAAATTAATCGATATTGCAAACTGCTCAACAAGCAAAAGCACATTAATGGTTGCTGAAAACGCGATTTTGAAAAGATACTATTAACATACTGCACATACATAAGCCTTATATGAATCTATAGATGGACCCGCTGGGCGACCCACTGACAACCCACCCAATTTGGACTGGTTGGGAGTTTACCATGGAACCGTACCCGAGTGGGCAGTTCGGGTTGATTGACGACCCTGACTACAAATTTGGCAACGGTTCGATTTGGACCCGGACCAGGACCCAAAGTGATGGTCCGGAACCGTTGCTAACACTAGCAAAGACTCACCGCATGAAACTCGATTTAGGAACAGCAGAATGCAGTTCAGTGCTGTGTAGTCTTCTGAGCCTCCACAAAAACTGGTGACGCTCTGCAGGCACTCAATTGTAGGAGGCGGAAGCAATATCGTTACTAGCATTTTTGCCAATAAAGGCTGCCAATGCGTTCATTGTGTGTTACCTACGTTCCATTGCTGTTAGATTATACAAGATGCAAGATGCAAAATCGTTGACGCTCCGTTGACGCTCATTTTGGGACATGGTAATGATCTTGTCGTAAGCATCTTTGCCTAGAACTGGGGCCGATCATTTGATCATGGATCAATGTAGTCTCATAGCCCCTTGATATTCCAGGATGCAAGGCCTAAAATCGTTGACGCTCCGTTGACACTCATTTGTAGGGCATAGTGATGAGGTCGTCGATAGCATATTTGCCTAGAAAGGTGGCCGATGGTTCGATTATGGATCAAAGTAGTCTCATAGCCCCTCGATATTCCAAGATGCAAGGCATAAAATCCTTGACTCTCCGTTGACACTCATTTTTAGGGCATAGTGACGAAGTAGTCCAACACATTTTTGCCTAGAAAGGCGGCCGATGGTTCGATTATGGCTTAATGTCGCCCCACAGCCGTTGCATTTTCCACGATGCAAGGCCAGAAGTGGTTGACGCTCCATTGACTCTCATTTTTAGGACATAGTAGTGATGTTGTCACAACGATGTTTGAATAGAAAGGCGGGCTATAGTTCGATTATGAAGGAATGTTGCAGTGAAACCATCTGGATTTTCCATGATGCAATGCCAAAAATTGTTGACGCTCCATTGACCCTCACCTTTGAGCTCACCTTAGAGACATACTAACAGTCATTGGGTGCTCAACAATTGTGCATAAAATCCATACAGTCTTTTCTGGCAGCCAGTATACCGTTTCTATGTATTATCATTCGAATCCAAAATCTTCGAGACATCTCAGTTTCTAAGCCACCACTATACATGTCATTTGCATGATGAATGACATATGTCCATTGCATTTCAGCGCTGTCAGCCAGCAATTTTCTGCATAAAAATCCATGCACTAGTTTTAGATATTTATATCCCAACGTCCTCAGCATTCCTTATCCAGCTCATTCCCCTCAATTTCCATGATGTACCATAAGCAATTCTCGATTTTTCAATCATGTGCAGGAGGTCTGAGCGGAGAGTTATGTAGTTAGCTGCATGGATTAATGCAGACTAACGGCTGTCATTCATCCGGGTTTTGGATGTGCTTTGACCGCTCCTTCCATGAGTCATATGATATCACTGACTTACACCTTGTTATTAAATTTCCTTTCAATTTTAGGTTTTGTTTTATCATTTAACCGTAACAGGCAACACCATATATAGTTCATTGTTCGTCAATCTACTTGATTTGGTGTCTAGAACATTTGCATGGCCTGTACGACCCTTGCTCACACACTGGCGAAAAATTCTGTCTCACAATTTGGTCACTGAAATCCACAAAAAGCTGACATGTGACACATTAGGTACAAATTGCTTTTCCTCGAGATATGTTTTCAAAAATACCTATTTGGCTATCTATTCTTCCAGTGACGCAGGAGCCGTCACCATGTCTTAGTCCAAAGCCGATTTCTATATGGTAATTAGCTAGCAACGCTATACACTGGGGTAAATGGTCATGGGTTGAACTGCCTTCGCAATCTCCCTCTGTGACAAATCGGGCACCGCGTCCGGCATGGGAGATACTATGTGATTTTCTGCCTGAGGTGTCTTTGAACCCAGCCTCGTTTGACTACTGCCCTGTTGAGATGTCACTTGCGGCATTTGGGATTGTCCAGGGACGATATCAAGAACCTGCATCAGCTCTCCAAATGTTGTCGGGGATGGTGAGGCTACTGTCATGTCTGTTTGGGGCTTCACAACTGCCGGTAGCTTCAGTTCAGTCGTCCCTAGCTTCATATCTCTCTCACAAAAGTAGTCGGCTGCGTCCCCCCATCCCGGTTGCGTCATTTTGTCAAGCGTCATCTGCATCCGCCGAAAGATCTCCATGCGGTGCTGTACCGTGTTGGAGATCGTGCCCATCACCCAGCCAGGTTCATCATCTTCGCTCAGCTTGCCAAGCTCTGTATCTTCCTCAACATCAACCTCATCTTCCCCATCCTCCTCATCATCGGAACTTGCAAGATTGCTCAGACTGTCTCCGATAGCATTCAACATCTCCTCGAATGTTGATTCAGGCTTTGTGGTTGTCGATCGTGCCTTTTCAACATTACTCATATGTTCCTGCTCTTGCATGATTGCTGTCTCCGCATCTTGAACTCTCTTTCTTGCCACTGAGGTCTCTTGATCCACATAATCCTCAATCCATTTCTCTTTTTCTTCATTGCTTAAAAAGTGCGTTTCCCGTCTTTGCTCCGCCGAAAGCTTCTTTTTAGATCGTAAGCTGCGCAATGCTCCCAACATTCGGACCCTTTCTGCCTCCAGGCCTCTCTTGCCTTTAATCACTGGATGACGTTGTCGTGTGGATATCGTCGTCAATTTGCCGTATTTGCCTGCCAGAAGTGGCGACAGGTTCTTTTTCGGAGCATTAACCATTGTATCTTGTGTTGACCTTGTTGTTGGGTGAGATGTTGGATGTTGCAAGATATGGACCACATGGAGGCAAGCTGCGTCTTTTATGCCAAGGTTGGTAGGTTTCATCAATTAGAACAAAGCAAAATCAGCGTTTTGACCGTCACTTCATTGGGAATATTCATGCTAACCGTACATTAAGACTTGATGATTAGCTTGTGATCAATGTAAGATCCCAGCGATGTCTTGAGACAAAGATCACCAGATGTCTTTTCCGTCGAAGAATGTCCTTTTTATATCTATCAAAAATCCGATATCAGCTGTCGTTCATCACAATATATCCCTGCAAACAAACAAACAACATCGGACCGACTTACTGCCAATTGCGGAACTGTTGGAATCCGCTGCAGCTATACGCATTGCAGCTATACACAGCCGGATTCAGCTTGAATTGAAGGTGCGAGTTGGCTGTCACTCCTTCCATTTTGACTTGTAGCTAACTATATAATCTTCAGGACTTCCCACTTCTCTTTGTGATCATCTTCCTCACCATTCCACAACAGCAAGTCATGGCTCCAGGAATACATCAACCAGGTGCGATTGAAGCCGAATCGAGCCGAACGACAGGTGCTTCAAACAATGCGCAACCGAGTGAAACACAGCACCAATGCAGACACCAGTCAATTCACCGCGACGCTGCAATTGTAGCCACCGAAAATATGACCCAGGATGTGACTTTGACAATAGTACATAAAACCGGAAGCAGCAGGAATAGGAAGCAGCATGCGATCGGATGTGAGTCAATCCATAATGATGCACTCGACAGTCAACTAACAATATAACGTGCAGCTGGGGTACGTAGCGAGCTACATGAACAATTCATCGCTGCCCGTAATGGGAAACATCCATGGTCGACCAAGGCATTTGTCCGCACAGTCCGCCAAATTGAACATCACGATGTTGTCAGTGCTGGGATTTTCGCAGACAAATTTGGTGATAAATATCCCCGGGAATGGATGAAACAGGCTTTCAAGACCTCAGAGGAGGCTACGGAGTCATGTATGGTTGAGGTAACAGCTGATTATCACTCTAGAAGCAGCAACTAATGTCTTGTAGGTTTTCAACATGTCAGCTACTATGGCAAGACAAGGAGGTCGGGTACGGCTTGAACAGTCCGTCATGCGTCTTGCCTTGAATATGGCCAAAATGGCTCAAAAAGGGTTTTCGCGCGCTGCAATTGAGGAAATGCAACAACGAATCAACACACCACGCGCCGAAGTTCAAGAAGAGAAGAAGTGGGGTGTTGTGTCTCCCGGGCATATGAAGGTGAAGTCTGCTATAGATAGACACCTGGCATTCGTTCGGGACAATCAAACCGACAGCTGTCTTCCTTGCTAACATGGCTCAGCAAAAAATCCACAGACCCGCTGGACGCGCAAAGGCACAGGTGAACCTCCACCATGACCAGCGCCACCGAGGCCCGGAACGCCCCCTGCACCGCCTGATGACAGTGAGAGAACTCAAATCGTCGAAGCAGAAGGTGTGCCACCCGGATATGTGTATATACATACTCCGCTTCCCAGCGCTCTATTTTTCAATCTTGATCCATTTGCCAAGGATCCCATGCGCGATAAAGATTTTATTCCAGATTTGCTGACTGATAAAGGTCCATCCACAGGTTAGTACACCATCAGCTGCATGGCAATGCAGCTGACAGCCATTGTGTAGACGACAGCAGTCTTTTGAGTGAACATGACAGCGAAGAGGAGAGTTGACTGAAGGCAACGGGATTTTTGAGTATTATCATGATCTACAATTAGCGGACACTTTAAAGTATATTTTAAAGGGTATATTTATATGCATCATTAAAGAACAATGTAGTTAGAAAGGAGAATGTACATGAACAGCACAGAACAGCTGCCACAAGACCATTATTGATATAGTATGCCAAAGTGAATGGTTCCATAATGCAGTTACGCCCGTGCCAAAATGAGCGTCAACGGAGCGTCAATGATTTTTGGTCCTGTAAGTCGGGTAATAAAACTGCCATTTGGTAGTGAATACACATATTGGACATGTTGCCACCCTTTATAGGCAAAAGAGAAAGCAACACGCTCCCTGCCCCATTTGGAAAATGAGCGTCAACAGAGCATCAACGATTTTAGGTCTTGTTAGTCTGGTAATTATGAAGTAATTTTGTAGTGGTTATACATAACAACAGCATTGACAACCTTTAGACGCAAAAAAGAAAGCGAAACGCTCCCAGCCCCATCTTGAAAATGAGCGTCAACGGAGCTTCAACAATTTTTGGACATGTAAGTCAGGCAATAAAAACGAGATTTGGCAGGGAGTTGACATAATGGATGTTTTGCCACCCTTTATAGGCAAAAAAAAAGCAACACCCTCCCTGCACCATCTTGAAAATGACCATCAACAGAGCGTCAATTATTTCAGGTCTTGTTAGTCTGGTAATTAAAAAGTAATTTTGTAGTGGTTATACATAACAACAGTATTGACAACCTTTATACGCAAAAAAGAAAGCGAGATGCTCCATGTCCCATCTTGAAAATGAGCGTCAACGGAGCTTCAACAATTTTTGGTTCTGTAAGTCGGGTAATCAAAACGCGATTTGGTAGTGATTGCACATAATGGAAGTGTTGCCATCCTTTATAGGCAAAAAGCAATGTGTCATGCTCCCTGCCCCATCATGAAAATGTGCGTCAACGGAGTGTCGACGATCTTGGGCCTTCGATCATGGTTCATCAAAGTGCGCTCCGGCTCTTAAAGCCCATATACCCAGTTTTGGCCGTTGTTGTAGTCTAAAACGCTCGTGAACACTTAGTTGCACCTTTGTATATGAAATAAGTTGTCACTGTTCAGGAGACTATCATGGTAATATCATTTGCTTATTTGCTCATAAAGGCTGCTAATCACTTGTTTATGGATACGTGCAATCAAGCGCCACTTAGATTACCCAAGATGCAAGACCATCAATTGTTGACGCTCAATTGACGCTCATTTTCAGGATGGGGCAGGGAGCGTCTCTCTACTTGTCTGCTATATAAAGGTTGTCAATACATCAGAAAATGAAAATGCAGTACCATAGTCAATATTTTGCAATTAACAGTAGGATATCTGAATGCGACGATACATAGAGAAACCTGAAATGCAGAACCGGAGATTGGACCCGACCGGTCTAGCCAAACGCGGCAAAACCCGTGGGTAGAGGGATACAGGGCTGGGTTTGGACCACCAGCAAGCAGCGGGTCGGGTTTTTGGACGGTTCTGGAACCGAACCGAACCGTTTTTCTGGTCCATACCCGGACCCGTTGGTAACACTATTCAGGACCATTAATATCGTCGCATACAGTGATGGCAATGATGTGAATATTTGTGTGCGAAAATCGCGGTCGGTGATTGCATCGTCTGTATGGTCCAGTTGTGTGCGGTAGTTACTGAGCTTGGTGATGGATGCATCAAGTGGTTCATCCACCCTGGGTCGGCAAGCACGGAATTGGTGAACGATGTCCTGTCTGCCAATATAACATCCGGCGGTGTCGAGGCTGGTTTTTAGTGTATTCCTCATCTCGTGAGGGTTTCTCTTTCCCTTGACGATACACCGTATTTCGGGGGAACAGGAAAGTCTGATCATACACGCAGCTTCGGCTTCCTTAGCTTTGCAATCATCATAGTTGTTATTGTGGTCGAAATCAAAGGGCTGCTGTTCAGGATCATCCCCGGTGACGATTGCGTATGCTCTCATGGCTGATAGGGTGAGAATCATGTTGTCCTTCCATTTGTCATAGTTCGTGTGAGTGAACTTGGGAATATTGCTGCACCTGGTTGTGTTGATGGTGGGTTCGGAGGAAGACATCGTGAGACTGTGGAGATGGTGTTGAGTTTTAGTGTTGTTTATGCGGCTGTTGCTATAGTGATGAGGTTGAGGGTTCTTCAGGTTTAGGGTTCTTTAGAGTTCGTGAGAATAGGATTTTATATGGTAGCAATAGCCGGGCTCATAACCTGTTGAAATACTGATTGCTAGAAGCTTGATTTTACTATCTAAAAAGGCCACAAGGCCATATATATATACGGTACAAGCACGTACATACTCATCTAAATGTAGAGATGGCTGAGCTGTCAGCCCGCATCAGAGCCAGCCACATCAGCCCTTATAGGATCCAGCCCCGTCAGCCCGTATGAGAGCCAGCCCAGTCAGCCCGTACAAGATCTATTTATGCAACAGAAAACACTCAAAAAACCAATTCAAAAATTGACAGATCATCCTGAGCTTCCCACATTCAACCCTTTACAACTGATTGTCCCTTCTCACAAAGCATGGAACAGATTGCCCATCTCATTCTCTGAGCTGGATGACATTACTCCAATTCAAATCTTCAATCTCTTTCTTACCAACTCCATTATGGGACAACTTGTAGCAAACACCAATTCCTATACCTAGCAGCAGCTTCTTGGGCCAGAGAAGGAGTGTCAGCATTCCTGGCAGCCAGTTACTGCTCAGGAGCTTTATCTCTGGCTGGCAATTCAAATTCCTATGGGTCTTATTGGAGTTCCTCCTGAGAGGTACTAGATGAAGGATGGAGTTTACCTACCCATGGATGGATTAACACCAGCAGCCTACCTTGGCAAGACTTGCTTTCAGGAGATCCGCTGTTTCTTCCATGTTTCTCCATACAATTCCCTAACTGAAACTCCTGAAGACTTGCCTTGTTGGCATTCAAAGGTGGATATTCTGCTGGAGCAGCTATGGGTTTTGTCGCAGCGGTACCGAGTACCTGGCAGCAATGTTACTGTTTACAATCTACCCTCTAAGTGGTGAGGATTCACTGGTGCTGAGAATGAGAAAGCATCCAGGCAACAAGAGCACCAATGCAAGTGGAGCAAATTCCACATTTCTTCCTGGAGAATGCCAGAAAGAGCTTGATATACCAGTCATTGTTGATGCCTACAACAAGCACAAGGTGGGTGTGGATGTGGCTGACCGGTATCAAACCTATTTTGATACACAGCTCATATCCAGATGCAATTTGTATCCACTGTTCTATTGGATTCTGGAGACAGCTCTCATCAATAGCCTTATAATCTATCGAGATCTTCCAGTCAACAAAGAGCACACTGTGGAGCACTTTGACTTCCATCCCTGCATTGTGCATGACCATCTGCCAGCTGGAAGTCCATCAACAATGAAAAGTTCCTCCGGCATTCCGGCTTCACAAACAATCACTCAGTCAGCTCTCACCATACAATCTGCCTTGCCCCCACTGCCTACCAGGCTTGGTACGAAGCACACCCCCCTTCCCCTCTGCCGAAAGGTACCAGGAATGCATTCCCCACTTTGGATGCAGAGTAGTGCAGATTCTTTCCTTTGCAGGTGGAGAAGAAGTCAGGGTGGTAGTGGAGAAGGCATGAAAACCAGCATAAAGTGTGAGGACTGCAATGAGGCTTTGTGTTGCACACCCAAATGAAATTGTTTTTATGAATTTCACCATATGTAGAGTATTTTTATTTATTCTGGGGGGCATTTGGCTGGATTGTGGTTGTGTGATGTGTATTTTAAAAGCGGGCCCATCTATGGGCCCAAACCCGGTTACCGGCAAAGGGATAGGAGCACAGCAAGAACAAAGGTTTCAAGAACTTTGAAACTCAGAACTAGCAAAGTCTATTTTTGGTGGGACGGTAGCCTCCGACTTGTCGGTCCAAAACTGCGTGCTCTATACAAATGTTTCTTCCAGACTGTGACAGCAAATATTAGTGAGAAAAGAGAAGCTTAGCGAACCAAAATAGGCGGTGACGATGACATAATTCTCGCAACAGCATAATTCCTTCGCTGTGTAGTGAGTCAATCTATTGCAGCTCGACTGATAAGTCAAAAGGTGGAGGTGATGGAATACAGCATGCGAAGTCGTACCAAAGCTGCATGCATGCAGATGTAAGATCCACCATACGTCACCAGATATCATCGCTGAATATCGTATATCCTCTCCAATTGCAACTCGACTCAATCATCATGTCTTCCACTTCCAGCCTCCCCACCACCATGCACTCGCTTGCTATCCCATCTTACACCACTCCCAAAAACTACACAGTCATCGATATTCCTGTCCCTTCTATTACCTCCCCTGCTGATGTGCTCATCAAAGTCCACGCCGCGAGCATTAACCCCGCAGATGTCAAGGTTGCTTCCGGCTCCTTTAGCTTCATGTACACCGCCGAGTTCCCTCACAAGATCGGCTACGACCTCAGCGGGACGATCGTTGCAGTCGGCGAAAGTGTCACCAACTTTGCCGTCGGGGATGAAGTGTACACTCAGCTCCCTATAACTCGTGGAGGTATCTATCACTCCCTCCACTCTCCCTCTCTTGTTTCCCTCGCGGACTATCTTGCTTAGGTGCCGCTTCCGAGTATGCCGTCGCCAACACCGACCGCCTCGCCCGCAAGCCCAACACCCTCTCGCATATCGAGGCTGCTTCACTCCCCTGCGTTGCCAGCACAGCCCTGCAAGCTCTCGAACGAGGCAATGCGCTCCTCCCCGGCGGTCTCTCCGGAAAAACCGTCTTCATTCCCGCCGCACTCAGCGGAACTGGCGCGGCAGCCATACTGCTCGCGAAACACGTCTTCAATGCCGCTAAAGTTATCACTACTGTCTCCACTGCAAAGCTCTCCAAGGTCGATGAGTTTCTTGGCGAAGATACCGTAGATCAGGTCATCGATTACACGCAGCAAGATGTGCTCAAGGAGGTGAAAAAGGGGAGCGTGGACTTTTATTATGATACCGCGGCAACATGTATGCGCAATATTGCTGTGATGAAAAGTGGAACTGGGGTTATAGTGTCTATTACCAGCCTTTGTTCGGGAGATAAGATGGAGAAGCTGATGCCTACTCCTTATCTGGTAAAGAAGATACTGGATGTAGTGTTCGCTGTGAATATGTGGAGGGTCGGGAGGTGGGGCTGCAAGTTTGAGGTGCAGCTGACGATTCTGAGCAACGAGGATTTGGAGAAGATTGCGCGGTGGGTAGATGAGGGGAAGTATAGAGCTGTGGTGGGAAGGGTGGCGAAGTTGAGTCAATTAGAAGAGGTGAAGGATGCCTGTGACGTGATATACAGTGCGAAGGGGGGCGTGGGGAAGTTTGTGATTGAGATTGATTAGGGGAATAAGGGTGTATGATTAATTCTAGTTTCGTTCTCCCGGGAGCTATAAACCAACATGGAACTTTACTCGAACGTCACTTCCCCGCATGCCTTAAACATCTCCATGCTCCCAACCGGCTCAATTGAGCGTCAAATTTTCGGGACGAGTCTTGAACCGATGGACATGAGAACCCCAATGTAAACAACACCTAAGCACAATAACACTTCAGATATCCGCTGTCCTTTCCTTCTTGATCATCTTTGGGCGCTGCGAGCTCGTAGTCCACATTGATAACCTGCTGACCTCTGGTACCGAAGCAAATGTAGTGTCAAAGAATAGTAACTACGCTTAGTCGCACTATCTAGCGAGCCCAGTTAACTCAAATGCAGGTCTCAGTGATTACTGCTTGTGCGGGTACAGTACGCGTTTCTGAAGGAATTTGACTGTAAGGCACTGCTAGATTGTGGCGAAGTGACTGGGCCACGGATCCTCATGCATGAGCCATGGTTCCTGCGGTTGTTAGTACAGTGATACGGTGTATGGGAGACTCGGATCGGAATACTCTAGTGGAGTAGCCGGCTTCTTCTGCGGTTTCGACATTAGGGGCTATGCAGCTAGTCTCATCTGCCCGGCCGAGACATGCGATATTTTGTTTGACATGATGTGGCAGAGGACCGGAAGCAGGAACAGGAAATGTTTGCTAAATAAACTGGCGGTAAGGAAATAACAGGGGTGTGTGATTGAATGTAGAAGCACTATGTGTATTTCTGTTCTGCTTCTGCGTCTTTGTGGCGGGTGTTCGTGATGGAGTATAATGTTCTTTTCTCGTGCCCAGACTTAGGTACCGTTCTTCGAAAAATATCCTTTATAAGGAAATAAACTTTTGGATTTATCTAATTTTTGCAAAGTAGCGGGGATCATTAAGGTTAAATCTCATTTGGCTGCCTGTTGAGCCCCAAATCCTCGCAGGCTCGGATTTTCGACTCATGCGCTATGCCAGCCACCAGACAGCGACGAGCTAGGGCTGAGCGTCTGGACACGAGAAAATAATGTTCTGGCGTTCCTGTATTGAATGCACTACCGCCTTGTCACTGGATAAGCGAATAACGGGGTTAATTCGGCAGATCTACAGTACTCTACTTTTGGAAGTCTAACAAAAGTCTGATGAGTGTTCATGAACTTTGGGGATATTAATGTTGAATGTATTGCTGTCTTGGCTTGGGCGGGTTGTTTGGATTGCATGGACGTCATGGCACTGAACGTACTATACATAGTAGCGGCCGGGTAATCAGCTATACCCCGTATAGTTTCGTGTTGATTCGCGTCGAGCAGGGCCCCGTCACCGCACGAACTAAAAATGTGACCCATGTCGGACACAAATGCCAAGGCGAAAATGCATCCGCAAGTGGCTCCCAAGCCATTCGCTACCTGAGCTTCCATCGAAGCTGGTTGCATTCCAAAGTACAAATTTGTACCACACTAGTACCCTTCTTCGACAGGGTTCAGGGAAAATTCGAGGCGCAGAGGAAGAACGAAAAGAGAAGGACGCAGGAACGATAGGTGTGATTGGCTGGTATCCAACAGGGGCTCCCTGGATAGATCCGGCAAACAAAAGCGCAAAGAGGGAAGTGCAGTTACTTTTGCGACGGCGGACAACAAAACTTGGAGAACTACGCTGTCTTAAGCAGTGGAAAAGTACCTATGAATATGAATATGCACGGTCTTCAGGACAAAAACATTATTAATATATCCATGAAAATACGGTCCATAATTCAGCCAATCGTCGTCTTTCGTTCAAGTTTAATCACCGTTCCAGAACGATAGGTAGAATTTTCTGGATTTTCCATACATACCACCCTTGCACAGGAAGTGACGCCGGAAGGATAAGTCGAATGCTGCTCGCCGCTCCACCATTCGGGGAAATTGAGGTAGGTAAGCTTGAAGGCACGGAAACCCGAGCTCTCACCCGCTTCGAGAAAGAACTGAGACAAATTGTCAGCGGCGACTCGAGGTGAGATGGCAGCAGAGCACAGGTGCTTCCTAGTATGCAATCGAAACCCAACATCCTACTGAACCATAAGCAGGATATTAATCGGTGTGCGCACGTAAATCTCTGGATAAAGAGTAAGAGAAGGAGAACTAGGAGAACTAGAGGAGGAGGACGATGAGATGGAGCAGGAGAAGACGGTGGTAGTAGTAGTGGTGATGGAGCTGTGGGATGTGCTGTCGGAGAATTTCTGGCGTTGGGAAATGCAGCACTGGATTGTCGGGTCACTTTTTCTTCTAGAGCCTGTCTGGAAATTCTTCTTCTGCGAATCGGAGAAGCATATCGGTAACTCTAAGATCCCGCAACCAATCTCCAGCAGTAGCACCCTCCCCTCCTTTCGATCGAGTGAACCGTGGGCAGCAGTAGCGCAAGTGAACTCCACGAGTAGAAGAACTACATCGAACATCACATTCACAGTTGCATTCGCATCACAACTCAGACGTAGAGTGCTGTAGACTACATGGAATTACAGTGGGTGGAGTACCGACTTACCTACCTCTAGGTGTAGTAGTAATAGTTGTAGTTGTAGTAGCCGTCGGGTCTTGTCTTGTCCGTTCTTCCTTTCTCCTTCTGTGCGTGCGTCTTTCCCACTACCATTACATTACCGTCGCCATTGCCATTACCTTCGCCCCCAACACTATCTACCACTCCTCAAAACCCTCCGAGTCTACGCTGCACGACGGACGTTCTGTTCTGCTGCTTCGTTTCTCCCATTCTCCCACCACACTCCTTCAACCTGGTCGATCCACACATACCTGTGCATATACTCTCTCTGTCGAGTACTCCCGCCACTTCGTCTCATCCTCTCCTTCGAAATTAACTACCGCCGCCGCCGCCGCCGCCGCCGCCACTACCACCACCACTCAAGACGTTGCCCGCATCTCGCGTCCGATCCGTCGCTCGCTCTAGTAAAAGGTGCTGCCTCTACCCGCGGTTACCCATCCCGTCTTCCTCGTCCCTCCTGTCGACTTGCAGATTCACATTACTTGTTTCGTCCTTTAAGCTTGTCTTGCGCATTTAAATATTTACTAAAGCGTCACTATCTACGTTCACTTAACCCGGAAGTTCAAGGGTTTGTGCATTCTTCCATTTTGTCCGTCGTCTACAATTACAGGTCCTCTCAAGTATCTTTACGCAAATAACGGCGGTCATTGTAAGGGATCATCTATTTGCCGCCTACTGAATAATTTAGAACCCACCGCACACTTTCCGGACCTCATGAACTCGGATTGAATTTCAAGTCGATTTACATTCTTACAAAGTTTCATACCAGTTCGGAATCATCGCTCTTCGTAAGGGCACACCAATTGAGGTCGTCCAACTTGGGCCCGCGTTACAACAAGAAAATACATAAAGAGGCGGTCACAGGTATCTCTTAACAGAAGGTGGCCGGGCTTAGGTTTGAATATATCAATTCGCCAGCTATAGCCATGGATCCGAACACTTTTCGCGTTGTCTATATCGATCATCGGGCAAAGTGCGACCGAGTGGAACGTCGGGGTGGCATTCTACTTAATGGAATGAATGGAAAGCATGATACAGATGGAGAACACCGGGGGGTGCAACAAAACATACAAGCGCTTCTTTCGACATTCTCTTCAGGTATGTCTGATATGGTGCTCTTGCTTGAGCAACTTGGATTTTGAACACATGCTGACATTATCCATTTCAAGTTACAATATGCACCTCCGCTCAATCATGCGTATCTGCCCTTTCGAATATTGACTCCAACGATCTGAATCCCATACTGCTACTTCTCGATGTTCCTTTGCTATCCCATCCCGAAGAAGGGAATAACAGCTCGGACGGACGGCATGATTCTGGAATCGCTGCTAGTCCGGTGGATATACTTGGACTTCCACTTTTGAAGTTCGTTTGTATAGAAATTGAGAATGCCCGAATGTCGAGCTCAATAGTTCCAGTAGTTCTTTTGACGGGTGACGACGGACCGGGAAAACGGGACACATCGGAGTTTCGGGACATCAACATCGAGAGTTCTAATGCAGCCCGAGAAATGCAATGTGTCGACAATGGAGCCTGGGATGTTGTGCAGTGTCCACTCTCCAATGAGAACGCAAAGGCACTGCATCTTCACTGTTATAGAGCTAAAAAAACCGCGCACAAATCGAGAAAGCGGTCATGGGTTGGTATCGATGAACCAAAAAGTGATAATTACTCGTATCTCAGGGAAAAGATGTGAGTGTTGCGCAACTTGCTCCCCAAGGCCGACTAGGGTGATGAAATTTTTGACATCTGTAGGGTGCGCGAGCTTATGACTGAAATATGCAGTCCAAAAAGAATAAAAGTTTCATCATCAGGAGGGTAGGTTGCATCACTTTGTTTCTGTGGGGCCCCATCACTCATTCAGCATGCGCAGTCGAGTTAGAATTGCAAAGTCCAGGGCCGAGGTCATTCGACAAGCAGTAGGGCAATGGGATTTTTCGGCCCATGACTTCTCGGACGAAGAGTTAGTATATTGCGCTCAGACTATGTTTGAACACGCCTTCACAATGCCTGAGGTCTTAGGTTTCGTTATTCCGTCTGGTATGTCTCCTCTTGTCGTTAAATGCCAGGGCCTACATTCTAAACGTAGCAGACCGCCTCATTAATTTTCTGATCGCATGCCGAGGGTCCTATAACGACCAGGTTCCATATCACAACTTCCGACATGTTGTGGACGTATTGCAGGCAATATTTTTTTTCATGCTACAGCTTGAAGTTTTGCCGCAATACGGTCCCAGTGTTGTGCCAGAGAATTCGCCGAAACATCACCATTCTCTCTCTCGTATCCTTACCCCTATGGATGCGCTTACTCTATTAATTGTCGCAATTGGCCACGATGTTGGGCATCCTGGTGTGAACAATGCGTTTCTTGTCACTTTGAAGGCTCCTCTCGCGCAGCTTTACAACGATAAATCGGTGCTTGAATCGTTTCATTGTGCAGCTTTCTCTCAAGTTTTGCAGAGTCATTGGCCTAAAACGCTGGATGTTAGAAAGATGATGATTGATATGATTTTGGCGACAGACATGGGTCTCCATTTTGACTTCATGAGCAAATTGGACAAACTGAGGAAGAAGTACGAGAAGGAAGGTGGATCCGGACAGTGGGATGAGAAGGTCGTCTCAGACTACCGGACCCTGTTATGCGCGTTACTTATTAAGTGCGCTGATATCAGTAATGTGGTAGGTGGACGACCCATCGATAATATGATGAGAGTCAGTCTAACTTATGGTAGGCCCGAAAACATGAGTGCTCCGCAGCGTGGGCCACTATCCTAATCGATGAGTTTGCGCGCCAGGCAAATATGGAACATGATTTAGGTATACCCTCCTCGTTAGTTGCACCGCCAGTGACTGGTTCCGTTGTGGCTCTTGCAAAGTCACAAGTGGGCTTCATGAATCTGTTTGCAATACCCCTCTTTGAGAACTTGAGCAAAGTTTTGCCTGAGATGACTTTCAGTGTTGAAGAGTTGATGGCGAATAAAGACTCATGGAGTAAAAAAATTGATCTTTATACTGCTCAGCCCCTGCAAGATAAACAAACAGTCGAAGGTTCGATCCAACCCAGGGCTGTACAGTCTTCAACAATAGCACCGTCAGACCAACGTTCGGCCGGCGGAAATGCAGTCCTCGGTACAGCATTGATGGATTCCGATATGCCAAGATCGGACGCGAATACATCGTTAAGTGGATCCGACATTCGGTCTGGTCTCACATCACCTCGATCGCAAGACGGTCGGTCCGGGGTTGCAGTACCACAACATACACATTCTGGCAATGGTAACGCGACCGCTGTAACTGTGGTTGTCACCCATCCAAAGCAAAAACCGGCACGAACTAACGGATATGGGCCGGTTTCTGAGAAGAGGCCGACCTATCAGCACTCGACTGAGCACCTGAGGGCTGGTGCACCTAGTGAGGCATCGTCATCTCCAGATCGGCCCAGATCATCGCCTCCCGATCTAGGAGACTGCAGTGATCACTCGTGTTCAAAGGGTTGTTGCAATACTACCGCTGTTGTCACCAGCGGGACAATGCAGAGACGATCATCAAGGTTCTTCAAGAAGGTTAAGCTTTGGAAGTCATGGCGGAAGGAACCCAGTGATGGGTGACTACATGGCCGGTATGATGGTTCAGCTGGAGTTATGGACAAGAACACGCTGAAGAATCCGCCGGCGGTCAAAGAAAAACCTATTATTTCTGATCTTGTCCTTGCCAATGAATCTGCAAGTCGAGCAGTTGGCCAACCGGATGCTACAGCGGCGGCGACCTTGACAGCTCTTGCAAGGTTACGTCGTATTAAAAAGACGAAAAGTTTTCATTGCTTTTAGATGTGACTCGGGAGGTGTACTTTTGTGGTTCTTCTGTTTTGTTTTGTCCTTTTTTTCTTGATGGCTTATGGTATTCGTCGTCATACAGCATTATGGGATTCCTTTGCGTTTGTGGACTTACCTCCTTCCAGCTTTCTGGGTTCGGCGTTGGTGGTTGTGGTTTTTTTCCGGGGGGCGACTGAACGGTGTAAATCTTTATCTTTGTTTGCGTTCCCTCCTCTTCTTCGGTGGTCTTGATACTTGCCGCTTTTAGTTGTGGTGACGGTGACCAACATTTAGGCCAACTACTTGTATCATCTGGTTTCGTGTCTTTTCTCATTATAGTAATCATGCAGGCGCTGGGACTAGGGAGGTGATAAGGAAGCGGGAGATGGGGACGATGTAAATGAGTGACTGCATGAGTGAGTGAGTGAGTGAGTGAGTGTGTGTGTGTGTGTGTGGTGTGTGTGTGTGTGTGTGTGTGTGGTGTGTGTGTGTGTGTGTTGTACATTAGGAAACCAAAATCGGTGATAAATAGCCCGACTTGTTTACAGTGGCTACTCACATTTTCCGTTGTCTTTGGTTTCTTTTGATGGTATGTTCGGGTTCATGGATGGATTGATGTAAGCAGTACATAAGTATATATAAACTATCAAAGGAATATTTACCTCAGCGCTTTGGCAGATGATTAGTGGCTTGGGCTGGAGGGGTTCAAGGTTGTTTCGTCTGGTGGGTTAAGTTTACGGGCAATATAAGCGCTATCCAGAAGTTTCCATACAAAACAACCTTCGTCACTTGCGGAATGAGGTATATTAAATAACAAGAGGATGATGCAGTCTTCCCTCTAGCTAGCCACTCGTACATGATTCTGCTTCGAGGTTTATTGATTCATGTCGACGTAAGTTGGATGGAAAGGGTTCCCTCTTGAATTCTCCATTCTGCCTCTCCTTGTTCCGTCCTTCCGTCTCCCCCTGTATTGGTCGGATCACGAGAGAGGGATCGAATGGCTTGCCAGCTTCTGTGATTACATTAAGCGACAATTTTGACTATTAGTGATGGTTCTGCTACCAGTTACCATTCTTGACGGATGGATTCGATTGAAGAACGAATAATAGTGACCAGGAAGTGTTTACTACGGAGCCATCAGCTCACACTGCTTGTGGGCTCTAAAGGCAACAGCAAGCACCACGGCTTCCCAACAAGTCCCAATCACATCCACTAGTATGCTCAACGATTGATGGACCACCCCTCCCCCAACGAGTGACCATTCTCGAATGCAATATGATTACAAACAAACAAATGAGTGACCATTCACCCACATAATTGTTATTTGAAGCAATCTTTCACGACCGATATTATCATGAATCGAGGGAAGGGGTCGAAGAAAAGTTCAACCTAATTGGTATCTAGTTCATTAAAAAAAAGCGCACCTAGAGGTCATGTTGACCAAACCCAATACCAAACGCATATCTATGGCCTCAGAGATGCTCTAAAAGAAGTATCCAGGCGTTCCCAGCCAAACGGTAGCGAGTCGTCACCAGAAACGTCCAAAAAAAACCCAAAACACCGCCACGAAGGCGCCGAGCACCATCAGTTTTGGGGTCAGTGAACGCGGAGGCTTTTGAGTATACTGCCGCAAACGCATCAGGAAGGAAAAGAAAGAAAATGGAACAGAGAGTGGCTTACAGTAATATTCCAATCCGCTTCGTTGACGAAAAGACACATGAAATAGAATTGGAACTGGCTCCAAGGGTATATAGATGCATTCCAGCCAGTTTCCTTGTTCTTATACCACTTTGGATGGTCAGTAGGTGAGCTTTTCGTCGAGAGCAGCTTTTGGTGAGGAAGAATTTACAGTGGTGCATCCGGCGTTAAAAACACTATCTTTCAAGGAATCTTGAACCCGCCGGATGTAGGTGACTTCTGCTTCCCTCTTAGGCTCAACCGAGGACGCATAACCTTCTAGAACTGGCTTAAGCACCTTGAGGGCATAGAGGATAGTGCTTGTGCAAATCAGCAACCGCAATTACGGAAGCAGCAGAGGGTGTACATTACTTTTCGCTAGCCATGAGGGCACTAGTATGGCCTGTAGCTGAGTTTGGGCCTAATATCATAAAGTAGTTGGGGAAATAATGATTCGCCGTGCTGTTATAAGATCCAGCGCCTCCAATGCTCTTCCAATGCTCATGAAGTGTCCTTCCCCCTAGACCAACTACTTCCATTCCCTGGAATTCTACGTTTGTTCGAAAGCCTGTAGCATATATTATGACATCAACGGGATAATCCTTTGTGGAAGTGTGGATTGCTGTTGGCGTGAGTTTGAGGATGAGGCTGTCAGTTAGTGTTATGTTGGGCCGGGCGAGACTTTCAAGGTAACTATTGTCTGGGTCGTAGATGCGGCGCTGATTGAATTAGGAGGGATTCGCGCGATAGAGAATAAGACAAACCTTGCAACTAATTGGAAAGTCCGGAATCAATAAATCATGATATTCTACTGGGGCCTTCTTCCGCATATAATTCTTCACGGCCTTCATCTTAACCCTTCTCCGCCGGACAGAGTACGCATTTTGATTTTGGAGGGAATAGTCCACTTCTGCACCAAGGAAGATTATGAACCGATGGACCGTCTGGGCAAAGGGGATGTTCTTGAGGAACCACTGGACACTGGGTGTGTATGGTAGGCGTATGGAAGGTTGAATCCAGTGTTTACTGCGGATGAATTGGATCATAGATGCTACCTGGGGAGCAATGGCGGGAACTATTTGTGCTCCAGTACCTGAAAAATATTAGTTTGGTCCGTACGTGCGGCTAGCGATAAAAAAAAGCCCACATCCATTCCCAATAACAGCAACTTTCTTCCCTTCTAATGACACGGAATGATCCCATCTCGCAGAATGCATTGTCACCCCTTCAAACCTCTCTTGACCGGGGTACTGTGGAATATTTGGGTCGACCAAGAGTCCACTCGCATTAAAAAGAATCTTACAGTCATGTGTATACTCATGGCCGCTATCCCGATTCCTAAGGTACACTACCCACCGACTATTCTCATTATTCCATTCAGCTCGGACGACTTCCGTTCTGAAGGTGGTTCTCGCTGGAATATTGTACTCTGCCGCAACCTTGTCGGCATACGCTTTGATTTCCGAGGACGAAGGATATGTTTTTGTCCACTCCTTATTCTGGGCAAACGAGAATGAGTATAAGGCTGATGGCACATCACACGTGCAGCCTGCAAGTAGTTAGAATTGCTGGTTCCCTAGAGACTGCAATACTTGCCAGGGTATGTATTGAGCCACCATGTGCCCCCGATTGATGCTTCACGCTCATAAAGGTGGACATCGGTGAAGCCATAGGAAAGCTTCAGGTGAGCGCCGAGCGCTATGCCTGACATTCCAGCGCCAATGCAAACGATGGTGCTCGAAAAGCGCGGTGGAGGCTGTGATGAAGACATACTTTTTTGTCTCGAGCTCAGACAGAAAATGGGGTTTAGTGTAGGTAGTGGAGTATGTATTAGGTTTAATGTGATTATGTGATATATTAGTTAACGATCGAGAAAATACCACTATGCCACGAAAAACCTTAGATGAGTAAGCGTAGCCAGATGGGACGAGACATGTGAGCTTCGCTGCGCTCAGGAGTTAATATGAAGATTTCGTTAGCACACTTGAGCGGTCGACAAAGTTTCACAAATCTCAAGTAAAGAAGAGTAGAAAAGAATTGAAGCACACTTACTCATTGCTTAGGTTGTTTAACCGCGCAGCGGCCAAGCAACCTATGGCGACTTGCATATGTGCAGGTGCTGCGCACTCTGTATCCTAACTCACACTCTTTTCACCTCCCATGCTCCCTCTAGTTATCATTCTGCAGTTGTTTCTTTCTCCAGCACCCACTATCTCCACTTTCCGTCCACTCTGCCTACATTATCACCAGTTCTCATTCTCTCTCTCCAGCACCGTTTCTTCCCTGCCAGCTCATACTTTATTATTACCAGTACATGTTCATTCCCTCCAGTTTTCCTTCATCCAGTCTCTGGTGCATGTACAGGCTCCTGTGCTTCACTCACAAAATAGCGCTCTAATCCTTGGCGGGATACTTGGCGGTGATATGTAATCAATTCTGTGTTGGTAGATATGAAAATCTTCATATTGAACATACTTTATCATATAATGCAAGTTACATTACAATTAATATATACGACACGGGCCGCGCTTTAACACTATGGCAGGCCTCTGCTAGAATGCATGAACAATGAGATGGGCTTCATATGAAAAATGTGGAGAGCTACGGTCTAGCTTTATCGTGGCAACATCTTATTGAAACCCAAACGGTAATGGCAGCTAGTACTATGGATTCACGTTAGCTCGTTTAAGCGAGCAGAACCCGATGCTATTGTGAACAAACTCGGCAGCTTGAGAGACATCAGTCAAACCCAGATTACTCAATTACCGCCTCTACAGTACTTCAACCACGCGCGGATGTCAATTTCAATTTAATCCTGCTTAATTTGAACCTGGCAACAGCAAATGTAGTTCAAAGAGGGTTAGGGCTCCTGACAGCTATCATGCAGTCAAATCTAATCTAGGCCACAGGAGTGTCCAACAAGTGAGCATTTATAGATCAGTTGCCTGTGCTTCGTAACACAACTCATCACTCGATGAAGTCTATGCATCCGTACTCTGCATTGGTAGGTTCATCAGGAGATTGAAGTTTGACAATTCCGGAAGGAGTGGTCTTGAAATTTTGTGAACATTAGAGTTTAGAATCGCTATAGAAGATCTCTCGGGCTAGAACTGCACAGGGATACAAGTTGCAAGAGCCTGGTTACTGTCTAATCAATATGTGAATGCTTCATACAAAGTACTAAAGCTGAACAGAAGACACCCTGATCGTGTTGGGGCGTTTTTTCCCGATCATCAAACACTATGGAAGCCCAAGTTAGACTCCGTACGGGCGGAGGTTTAGAGGTCGATGTTGTAAAACACCAGGTGTCAATCTTTTTTTTGACTCAGATAGAGTACCAGGCGCTGCACCATTCTATGATCCGGCAATCAATACCGTATTCCGGATGGATGGAATAGTAGTGTATAAACTGGTAATTGTTCAGCAGGAACTATTAGAACGTTCGCGGTTATCGAGATATCTCAGACGGCGGCCAAGCATCCGGACAAGAGAAGTTATTTTATGGCAATGAATACTGGTTTAGAATAACTGCTTGAGAAGCCGTATCTTACCACGTCCTAAATGGCAGTATCTATTAAATATATCGAGCTTTTTAGAGGCTATGACGTGAACTCTATCGTAATGTCTTAATACTTTAGATCTGGTATGCGTGGGAGTCCTCGTGGCATATGCTACAATATCATGGACTTGTAGCAACATGGACGGATACTTGATATATATTTATATACTCCCAGAGTTTCTCTTCTGCTCCTGCACGTCTCATATCATATCTGGGTAAAGGGAATAATGCAACCTTATTTCCTCCTCCGAAAAAGAGGGCACCCGGTGATGCACCGAGGGTAAGTATTCTGAACCAAACTTTGATCCAAGTGTGAGAGATAGTCAATGGTAGCTTTATGGTATTGAGTGCCGCCATTTTTAGTACTAACACCCTACCCTGAGTAAGGTACAAAATGATAACATTGCTGCATGCCTACTGTAAGAAAAATGTGAGATTTTATAAACGGACGCAAGTTAGTCTATTAGGATAAACTGTTATTAAACTGTCACCATTACGTTCAATAGCGGTCAGGGACCGTTCTTCGATTGTTTTATCCCAACGCCCGACTTGTGTCTGTCTGCAAAAATTGCAATTTTTTCTTATGGTAGTACAAAGTTCTTAGGTATCTACCGAGGGAAACCGTAATTCACTCATCTCCGGACATCTCAGTCTCCAGAATCCTATTCCTTTATTCTCTAATTAGAGAGTCAGTTTTAAAGTGGCTCTATTTGTAACTAGCACCAAAGGGGATTTACTCGGACCGTCACATGAATCACCGCTTCTTCCAGATACCTACTGTACCAAAAATGCCCTATTTATTAATGCTGAGTTAACGCTGTATTAATGTTGAATTCTTTATAATGTATACATTGGCTGAACTTGTGGGGTATTTCAGGTTGCAACAATATCAATTGTTTTGAATGTGAGATCAATTTCCCAATAATATAGTTCAAAAGACCACATTGGATGGTACATTGATGCCACATTGATGCTGGATTGCTGTCACATTCAAAATGATGTGCATTGAGTTAAACAGTAGAGTTATACTACATTACTTCCACATGTGTGTATTCTGCACATGGTTGCACACTCCTGCGCATACCTGCACATTTCCTAAGGACTACTGCTGGCTGTTGAACCTTTCCAGATAACTGATGAATGGTAAAAAATTGTCTCTGGTAAAATTTCAATCTGCTTCAGTGGGTATTTTACACACCCACTAACTACAATACTATGTTTGTAGCTGATGAATATACAATCATGTTAGGGCTATTTGAATATATCCCGGTTTATTACTTTCACATTCTTGCTACAAGTGTGGGTGAATTGCCATATCAATGCAAATACTCATTACTGCTCAATTAACAAATATTATCACAGTTAACTAAATAATTGATTATTTACATTGTTATATTTGTTGGTTTCTTGTATTACTGAGGTATTTTGAGCTATTCCCCAGTAATTGCAATATTAAGTTTAGTAACATACTATACTTACTGGACTCTGAAAGTCATGCTGCACTTGAATAAATAAAGCACTGTAGTTGCCATAATAAATAGGTATTTTTGGCAAAATATATATGTCTGGAACTCTGTCGATAGACTGTGGCTCAGATGGAATTAACACAATACTAACTTTGAACAAATGGAGGGAGTGGAGTGGTATTACCGATTTTGACAAGCGATATTTTGCCAATTTGGTCTTGTGATGGGAATTATGATATATATGAGTAGAAAAAGTCTATTCTACTATAATAGAAAAAGCTCTGTTGTTTGATACATGAGAGCCTGGAGTACTATGGAAGATCTTGGATACTCTGAATTGCAAATACAAGTGGTGGTCATCAGTGAAATATTATAGCTTTGTGTATAACTGTAAACCTGTAGCCAGTGAGTCAATTCAGTGATCTCAGTATATTGATGACCTCATTTCAAGTTATCTGGCAATTGAGATTGTTACAAGAGTACTTAGGGGAGAACTGTGTGGTTATTCTATAATATGTTGAAGAGAAGGACAAGAGAAAGAGTCAATGAATATACAGAGAATTATTAGAAAAAACTTTGATGTTTTGCCATTCTTGAGTTACTTGCCACTTTGAGTCACTTGCCAATGGATATGTAACACTTTCCCCTCTAACTATACTCTGTGAACTGAGCTCCCACAGCAAGAACTCGAATCCTAAACTATAGATAAACGATGTATACTACAGGATAGTAAAAGCCATGATGCAGAAACTCTCCACATATCTGTATTATCTTCAGAAGCACAAGTGTGACATAGGATAGAACTCAAGATACATATAACTGACACTCCACAGTGGACTGAATAAACTCAATAAGACTTATGATAATGCTCCAGGTAAAAAACCAAATAACCAAAGAAACAGATAATACATTTCCAGAATTCTGTGAATTTAGAGTCAAGTTGGTGGTGTAAAAGTAATCTGCATAACTACAGTCAAGCAAAGTATATCAGACCCCACAATTGAGTGGAGATTAGCGAAGACATTATTGCACCACAATACAGTAAAGATAGGTAAGGAGAGAATAGCCTCATGAAACCACATACAGCATAGAATAATACATATGGATTCCCCCAATCTGCAGACAGATCAAAAAATTGAAAAGCATCATATTTCCACAGGAAAGCAACAGTAATACATAAACTCTATTAACCCACACTGAAATGAATAATCAGAATAGGACTCAGTGCAATCACAAACATATAAAGTTAGTAGTAAGACTCCATGACACTACAGACAGATACAGATAACCATAAAGAATTCTGCAAATTGACAGACTGGTCCATCCCATGGAATCACTGATGGATTAACTGATACTAAAAGCTTAATACACATGAACCCACAGACAGGGTAGATAATATAATATATCTTATTCTCTGGGTGTAATACCAGCCAATGTCAATATATTAGAGATTTCTGCAAGTTTTATATGTTTTATATATTAGGATTCAGACTTCTTTTCTTAGCTAACACTGCAATAGTTATCTTTATCAGGTAAATGTATTTTTGACACCAGGAGTCTCTGGGAGTATGTGTCAGTTGTTGGGCCAGATATCTACATCAGTCCAATGTAGAAAATGACAGAATGGTTTCAGTGGCCATCAGTTGAACCTGGCAATGCTGGTGACAAATATGTGACAATATAGAAAAACTGGCAGCAATATGGGCAGTGTGGTAGAAGGCACGTGAAAGTTATTGAACAATGTTGAATCACTGCTGAGCAGTCTGGGCAAATCAGTAAATTCTTTGCATACACTGCTGGTGAATCTGAAAATCATAGTTACTACACATTGTTAAATGAGTTTATAACTGATATGTTTAGTTTGTATATTCATCTATGTAACTATGGATTGATATATCAACAAATTTATGTATTGATATATCTTTGTATCTATGTAAATATACATCCATATATCTATGTATGCATGTATTTATGTATCTAGGTATCAGTATATCAATCCACCACTACAACATGGTCTATTAGAACTGGGTCCAGGTGGTACATATCTGCTATAGATGCACCTCAGAATAGTGATCAAGTGAACAAAAGATGGACTTGGAGGCCAATATTGTGTAAGCATAAAGATATACTTGGAGGCATAATTGCACAAGTGTGGAGATGCACTTGAAGAGTGTAATTGAGGTAGTATTAGCAACGGGTCCAGGTAACCCACCAGCCATCCGGGTTGGGAGTGCAAAAACGGATTGGTTTGGTTCCAGAAGTGTCGAACAACCCAACATGCTGCTACTTGGTGGGCCAACCCCGGACAAGCACCAGTCAACCCATAGGTTTTGCTGGCTTTAGCTAGACCAGTCGATTCCAATGTCCTGTTCTGGTTTTCTGGTTTTTCTATTTGTGGTCGCATTGAGATATCCTACTGCTAATCGCAAAATATTGACTTTGGGATGTCATTGTCTTTTTAGGATGTATCGGCTGCCTTTATAATCAAAAACAAGAGAGATATGCTTGCTGCCTCATGCTAAAAATGAGAGTCAATGGAGTGTCAATGATGTTTGGTTTTGCATCTTGGGTAATCTGAGCGGCGATCAGATGCAGACATTCATAAATGAGCTATAGGCCACATTTATATGGAAAAGAGAAAGTGACATGCTTCCTACCGCATTCTGAAAATGAGTGTCAACAGAGCATCATAGATTTTTGGGCTTGCATGATGGTGAATCTGAGTGGCGACTGGTTGCAGACATTCATAACTGAGGTATAGGCCGCCATTATTGGCAAAAGACAAAGCGACACGCTCCCTGCCCAAATCTGAAAATCAGCGTCAACAGAGCTTCAACAATTTGTGGTCTTGTATGTCAGGTAATTAATCAGAGACTTGGTTATTGCAATGCATAATGAATGTATTGGCCACCTTGATGAGCAAAAACGTTAGCTATGAGATTGCTACTATCTCCTGAAAATAAGTCTCAACAGAGCATTAACGATTTTTTGGCTTGTGAGTCAGGTAATTAAAGAGTGATGTGGTCATTGTTAGACAAAATCACAGTATTGGCTGCCTGTATAGGCAGAAGAGAAAGCGACACACTATGTGCAGGATTTTGAAAATGAGCGTCAATAGTGCATCAACGATTTGTGAGCTTGCGTCATGCTTAATCAAAGTGTAATGCGGCCATTACCGTGTATATATGTAGTTTTGACCGGTTTTATACGCTAAAACATTCACTAACACTGAGTTGAAGCGTTGAAATCAAATTAAGTTGTGATTGTCTGGGAGGCTGTTGTGGGAACATCTCTTCCTTATCTGCCTATAAAGGCAGCCAACTTCTTGTTTATAGATGTCTGCAATCAAGTGCCACTTGGCTTACACAAGATGCAAGACCAAAAATCGTTGACGCTCTGTTGATGCTCATTGCCAAGATGTGGCAGGGAGCATGTAGCATTCTCTTTTTCCTATCAAGGCAGCCAATACTTTGATCATGTATAACAACGACTAAGTCAATTTGTAATTGCCTGACTTACAGGACCAAGAATATTGTTGCTCTGTTGATGCTCATTTTGCAACAGGCATATCTGCAATATGCAAACATTTAATTCGGCATAGAATATCAGTAATGCTGTTTTCGCAGCCATTCTATCATCTTCATGTACTTTCTCCTCTATCACTACAATGTTCTTTAATTATGCAGATAAATATATCCTTTAAAACATACATTAAAGTGTCCGCTAATTGTAGATAATAATATTACTCAAAAATCCTCTTCCTTTCTATCAATGCTCATCTTCGCTGTCAGGTTCGCTCAATAGGCTGCTCTCATCTGGAAAATGGATGTTAGCTGCATTGCCATGCAGCAGATGGCGTACTAACCAGTGGATGTTCCTTCATCGGTCAGCAAATCTGGAATAAAATCTCTATGGTGCTTGTGATCCTTGGCATAGGTATCAAGATTGAAACATTGAGCGTTGGGAAGTGGAGTATGTCTATACACATATCCAGGTGGCACACCTTCGATTTCGAAAGTTTGAGCACCCTCACTGCCACCTGCTGGCGGAGGTGCATCTCCAGGCGGTGGGGGCAGTGGAGGTGGAGGTGCACCTGTTCCTTTGCATCTCCAGCATATCTGCGGATTCTTCCATGTGCCATTTTGGCCAGGAAGGCAGCTGTGCATTTGATTTTCACAAACCATTGCTGGTTGTCTTTCCATCGCAGCATGCATGTTACTATGCCCAGGAAATTCAACTCACAGGTTCTTCTCTTCTCAGACGTTGGTGTGACGTTCCTTAATCAGATACTGCGTTTCCTAGACTGAGGCGCATGAAAACCCCGCTTTGCACATTTTGGCCATATTCAATGCATGGTGCATGTCAGACTGTTTTAGCCGTACCTGACCTCGTTGCCTTGCCATTGTAGCTGACATGTTGAAAATGTACAAGAAATTAGTTGCTCCTTCTAACAATGAGACATCGCTAGTACCTAGTGTTAGCAACGGGTCTGGGTAACCTGCCAGTGGTCCGGGTTTGGACCAGCCAAACAGTTCGGTTCGGTTCCAGAACTGTCCAAAAACCCGACCCTCTGCATCTTGGGGAGCCAAACCCGGACCCATACCCAGTGACCCACGGGTTTTGCCGGGTTTGGCAAGACCTGTCCGTTCCAATCTCCGGTTCTGCATTTCGGGTTTTCTATTTATGGTCGCATTCAGATATCATACTGTTGATCGCAAAAGATAGATGTTTGTAAATCGTCATCATTTTTGAACTTATTGGCAGCCTATAGAATGGAAACAGTAAGAGAAACGCTCCCTACCCCATCCCAAAAGTGAGTGTCAACGGAGCGTCAACAATCTTCGGTGCAGCGTTCTGGGTAATCTGACGGGCAACAGGTTACTGATACTCATAAAAGTAGTATTGACTGCCTTTATAGGTAAAAACCCAAGCAACACGCCCCCTGCCCCATCTTGAAAATGAGCGTCAACAGAGCGTCAACGATTTTTGGCCTTGCATCATGGTTAATGAAAGCGCGAAGTGACCGGTATTATCTATAAACGAAGTTTTGACCGTTTTTGTAGGCTAAAACGCCAAACAAACACTATGTTGCAGCTTTGTATATGAAATAAGTTGTTACTGTCTGGGAGGCTGTCGGGGGAATATACCTTGCCTATCTGCCTATAGAAGCTGCCGAATCACTGTTCATGCATACTTATGATCCAGCGCCACTTATATTACCGAAGATGCAAGACCAAAAACCGTTGAAGCTCCAGTGACGCTCATTTTCATGATGCGGCAGGGAGCATACCGCTATTTCATTGGGTTACAAAGGCGGCCAATACTCCATTTATGACAGTCTGCAACCATTCTCAACTCTGATTACCAAAGATGCAAAACCAAAAATCGTTTGACACTCTGTTGACGCGCATTTTCATGATGGGGCAGGGAGCATGTCTCTTTCTCTTTGTCCTACAAAGGCGGCCAATACTCCATTTATGACAGCCTGCAACCATTCACAACTCTGATTACCAATGATGCAAAACCAAAAATCGTTGACACTCCATTGATGCTCATTTTAATTCATTGTTTAGTCAAAATCTGCTGACAGCAATAATTGTATTCATAATTATTTCAGCTTATTAGCTGCCGTTCGGGCTGATTTAGAAAGCGCCCAATGGCGAAGCTAGGCCCAGTAATATTCTTGCACGGGTCGCTCTCATTATATTGAAATTTGTATATCACGCTGAAATGTGCATTTTGCCTGCAGTATTATAGTTTATGAACAGATATTTACATGCGACTGCTCATTATTCTCCCAAAATATGTCTCTAAGTGAAATTCTTGGTCAAGCAACATATCGATCCAGGTGAAAAATCATTGACCCATGCTGTCCTACTTTTTCTTGTTTCCCTTATCCCTTCTCGTTCCAATTGCACTGACCATCACAATCAACTCTGCAGCCGTTTTCTTTGACCTCGGTGATGGCCGAATCAATCCGGGAACATGTGGTGCGGCACTCACATGTTGGTGCACTGGGGTTTCTGGATTCTCGATGACATTGTCTTGCTCTAAATCTGATTCACTGTCTGCCTCCCAGTCGTCTTCCCTCACATTGAGGTAATCCAAGTCACCATTCCAGTTAAGACAATTCTCGGTATTGGAAATGCTTTCGGGTGCACTATCCTCATCACTTTCCGTTGGATGTCGGTTGTTTTTGTTGATTCGGCGTATATTCAATATTTGAGTTCGTCCTCGAAGGAGGCCCTTTGCAGACACAGCTGGTGGCTGAGGTGATCTTTCCGACAATTTAAATGCAGCTGCACCATCATGTGGAAAGTTTGCCCACGATGCATTAACGACCTCTTCAGTATCCGAAATGTATCCTACGGCTGTCATCTGCTTGTTTTGAGCGCAAGATTCCTTCTGTGTAGCACGGAGGTTTTGGCTGCCCTGCCATATCTCCAAAATGTCCTGGACCTTGGCCATTCGGTGCGGTTTTCTTTCCTCTGCTTCTCTCTTCAGTTCTATGTCATTTTCAGCTTCGGTGGTATCCAATACAGGATCATCGCCTGCCAATATCCTGTTATTGGCTCGTGCATACTCCCTTACAACGACTTCTTCGCAAAGGGTCTTGCCTGTGGATTACGAATGCCTCCATCCATTAATGTCTCGCCCAAGGGAAAAAGTGGCCTCCACTCCAACATCATGTGGTATGATAGAATATATGTCGCGTGCCACAATGGAGAGATCAGTGTACTTTGAGTGTGTTTCTTCTTGCTGGTGCCACCAGTCGTTAATATCCAGCAACCAGAATGTACTGCTAATCTCAATGGGGTCGGAGTGGTAGTCATTACGATTTGGATTAACTTGCCCCCAGCTCTTTGGAGCTTCAGGCAGTGAATTCAGATAGAGCCTTGCGGCTGTCAAAAGCATGCTGTGCGATCACTGCCTCCAGGTGTCATTTCAGGCACATTTTTAGGCATTGAAGTATTCATCGTCATCGCTGGACAAATCGTATGAATCAAAAGAAGATTGACCAGATCCAGAAGCCGTTGTGGAGAAGGAGTTGTTGCTCGCAAGACTTTCTGGTTTATTGACTAACAGTCGCCGGGGTCTGGCACAGTATTCGTACTCCACATACTTCAGAAACCCCTCCTCATATTGCGTGGTATACAAAGTCTCGTCATCAGGTTTGATATCCATTCCGTTGTCCCACTTCCTAAACGATCCCAGCTTCCGAATAGGATCAAGGAAATGTGCTGAAATCAGAAGTAGACCGGTCGATGGAGTTACTTCGGAATAATATTTGGACAGCTTCTGTCGCTCAAACATCCCAGTGAAGTACAATTCTTCCTTCCATTGGGTCTTCTTCTTAGCCAAAGCTCGCATAATGCCATCCATATGATTGAACATGTCATTGTATACAGTAATGACGTGATGGAGAGTAACGATATGCTGTTTGGACATCCACAAGGTCCAGTACCAGAATGGCCGTAAAACTTCCATGACATACTTGACAATGGTCCACTCATCCTGTGTTGTGAAGAGTGGCTGGTAATCGCTGAATTTTGGGTTTTTAAGCCACTCGTGTGTGAATTCACGTAAGTGCTAGGCGCGCTTGAGCAGCTCCAGAGTCGAGTTCCAACGTGTCTTCAAATCCATAATGGGTAGTACTGCAATCCGGACCTTGGCTGTTTGACAGTCAATGAACTCGTTTTGACGACAAGGTGTCAACATGATCAATACCGTAAGCATTTGATGCTCTACAAAGGTCAGTTTCAGTACTTTCAAAAATTCATCAAATACGTACTTTCTCAATTATCTTTGCCAAACCTGGCTTCATGGCCGACACCTTGTTGATTCTAGCATTGCCTTCCTTTCGAAGTCTTTGACTCTTCCCAATGTCTGTGCATTCATTCTCTCCAAATTGTTGATCGCGCTCATGGGCTTCCCCTGACTTGGTGCGGCCATTTCCCCCGAGACTGCTCAAGAAGGCACCTAAAGCAAGCTGAATGTCGTGCGCCATACATGGTATGTGTTTTCGCAAAGCGGGCCATCCAATTTGGGAGGCCTCAAGTGTTGACTGCAGTTCTCGGGTCATCGAGTAATTCGATGAAGCATTATCAGTCGTAATTCCAAGTAAACAGCTGTCGTTAAGCTCAAAACGCTCAAGTACTTCTTTCAAATGTATGGCTAGCCTTGCCCCAGTATGTTGACAGTTGACCTATTATCCTCAGTTAGCTTTCCTAATAGGAAAAGAAGTGGTAATCAACCTCATTGAACGCAAGTTGCACTTCACGCAATGCCCAATTTCGATCCATATAGTAGGCAATGACTGACGTTATGGCCAATTTATTTGTTGATGTCCACCCATTTAAAGCTAAGCTAACTTCATTTCTTGATGGCAATTGGTTTTGAATTGCATCCACTGTCAGTGGATATTCCCTCCGGCAAATGTTGCTAAGAGTGCTGGCGGACGGTAGCACAAGATCGCTGTGTAGTGAATTATATGACCGTTGTAGCTCGAGGTTTGATATAGCGTTCCATGGAAGGTGAGCCGAAACAAATCCCAACATAAGGTAGCGATTCCAGGTGGCTTGCTGAAATTCGGCACTTTCAATGTCCTTATCTGCCAGTTTAGATTGTTTTGTCTGCCATCACAGTCAATATGGCCAAGATCTAGATGTTAAATAATAATTTCAATTGGGACCTTATGATTGTAATTCCTCGACTTCCTTGTCTCTTCAGTATGGCCAAAGCTGTTTCATCGACCGTTGACTTTGTCAAGTCAGACACTTCTGACTCTGTTAATTCGTTTGACTTTGCAATGTGTGCTTTTGCCAGCAAGTGTTTCCCCATTGAGCTGGTACCATGTTCTGATGGATGACGAAGAACTTGGTGACAAACGATACATCTGATGCCAGGGCTGCCAGTCTCCTCAATTCCACAGTGCAAATAGAATCCCCATGAAGGGGCATGTCTAGAATTATTCCAAGCAATTGAAAGCTTCGAGTCCACATTCATAGAAGTCCGCCAAGCATCAAATATGATTTGGAGGGTAAGGTTGTTCAAATCACGGATAAAGACACATTCATTTTTGGAAGTTATCATAGCCTCTAGCAACGAGGTGTATATAGATTTTGAATCGGACACGGCGTTAGGAATTTGATCGCTGTGTAATTCGAGTTGAGAGACAATCAAAAGCTATGATATCGTGAAGTAAGCTGCTGGTTCTTCAATATTGACTTTGGAACAACCAGCAAGAGAAAAGTAAAACCTGTGAGACATTGCCATGGACGCTTAGTTTTAGGAGGCAGTAGTGATATCGTTACAAACATTTTTGCCTTTAAAGGCAGCCAATGGAATGATTATGGTGGGATACAGTTGCGCAGACCCTTGATTTTCGAGAATGCAAGACCAAACATCGTTGATGCTCCATTGACGCTCATTTTTAGGAGGTGATAGTGATATGCGCACTACCATTTTTGCCCATAGTGGTGGCCACCATATTGGTTATGCTATAAAGTCTTTGCACAGCCCTTGGATTATCCAAGATGCAAGACCAATAATTGTTGACGCTCCGTTGACGCTCATTTTTTAGGAGGTGGTAGCGATATTGTTTGCATCATTTTTGCCTAGAAAGGCAGCCAATACGATTATTATGTGACGATTTCGATGAATCGCCCTGGGATTATCGATGTTGTAAGTCTAAAAATCAATGAGGCTCCGTTGACGCTCATTTTTATGATGCCGCAACGAATGTGCTGCTTATCTTTTCAGCAAAAATGACGGCCAATAGTTTGTCTTTGGCAATATGGGACTATGCATCAAGTATGATTGCTGAAAGTGTAAGACTAAAAATCGTTGACGCTCAGTTGACACTCATTTTTAGGAGGTGGTAGTGATATTGTTTGCATCATCTTTGCCTAGAAAGGCAGCCAATACGATCATTATGTGACGATTTTGATGAATAGCCCTGGGATTATCCATGTTGCAAGTCTAAAAATTGTTGACACTCCGTTGACGCCCATTTTTATGATGCGTCAACAAGTGTATCGCTTACCTTTTCAGCTAAAAAGATGGCCAAAAGTTTATCTTTGGCAATATGGGACTATGCAGCGTGTATGATTGCTGATAGTGGAAGATTAAAAATCATCGACGCTCTGTTGAGGCTTACATTGAACACATCCTAACCGTCATTGTATGTTCCATATCGATATGATATGAATCAAATAATGCTTATTGACAATCAATGAATCGTTTCTATGTATGATCATTTGCATCCAGAACCATCGTGGCCTCTCAATTTCAGAACCACCACCATAAACATTATCTGAGTGATGGATGACTTAGCCAGTGAGCATTCCCGCACTTTCGGCCGGCAATTCACGGTATGTTGATATTCATGCTAATATCTGATTGATATAGCCCGACTTCCTCCCCTGTCCTGATCCAGCTCCTTTTCCTCGATTTCCATGACATACCATAAGTAATTTTCAAAATCTCAACCATGTGAACCAGGTCTGAGCGGAGAGTTATGCAGTTGGACGCATGGATGAATGCAGCATGACGTTCGTGATACAGACAGATTCGTATCGCGCACCGACCGCACCTTCTATAACTTGTATGGCATCACTCACTTAAATTTTATTAGTGCGTTTCGTCACTAATTTAGTTTGTGCTTTCCCACTTAACAGTAACCAGCAAGGTGTTATGGAGTTTATTGGTTGTCTTGCAGCTAAATTTGGACACTAGATCTTTCGCATGGTACATACCACCCTTGCACATGCACAGACGAATTATCATGTCTCACAGTTAGTTTACTGAAATCAAGTAAAAGCTGACACGTAGCAAAATAGGTACACAAATTGCATTTCGACTTGATATGACATTGAAAATAGTAATATGTGTATTTATTCTTCTGGCGACGCACGCGCCGTCACCATATCTTCGTCCGAATCCGATTTTTATATGGTGATTAGTTGGAGGGCAAAATGCAGGGGTAAAGGCTGATGGGTTGAATAGGGTTCGCTTTCATAATCGGTGATGAATCGGGCTCTACGTTGGATGGAAGTGACGCTATGCGTCTATTCGACTGCAGTCTCCCAGAGCCTAGCCTCATATGACTACTTCCTGGTCGAGAAGTCCCTTGCGGCATTTGCGATATTCCGGGGATGATATCAAGATAATCCAGATCCTCTCCATATGTTGTGGGTGCAGGATGTGCTGCGTCGTGATCCGTATGCAGTTTGATGACTGCCGGAACTTTCAATTCGGTTGTGCCGTCCTTCATATCTTGTTCACAGAAGTAGTCTGCCGCGTCCCACCCTCCAGGTTGTGTCAATTCTTCAAGCGTTATCTGCTTCTGCCGAAATCTCTCCATGCGCTGCTGCACCGTTTTAGTGATTGTGCCCATCACCCAGCCGGGTTCAGCATCTTCGTTCAGCTTGCCCTGCTCTGTATCTTGATCATCTTTCCCATCCACCTCATCGTTCGAACTTGCAAGATCGCTCAGACTGCCTCCAATAGCATCCAACATCTCCTCAAACGTATGTCCGGGCTCCCTGGATGTCAATCCCCCGCTTTCAGCACTTTTCATATCCTCCTGCTCCTGCTTGATTGCTGTCTTTGCGTCCTCAACTTGCTTTCTTGCCACAGCAGTTTCTCTCTCCACGTAATCCTCGATCCATTTCTCCTTCTCTTCGTTATTTAAAAAGTTCGTGTCTTGTCATCTCTCAGCCGCAAGCTTCTTTTTGGATCGCAAGCTACGCAATGCACCTAGGGCTCGGACTCATTCAGCTTCGAAACCGCTCTTGCCTTGATTCGCTTGATGACGTCGTCGTGTGGATCAGTTGGTCGATATGCTGTATTTGCCAGGTGGAAGTGGTGAGATGTTCTTTCTCGGAGCATTCACCATTGTAGTTTGTGTTGACTTTGTTTTTGGGCAAGATGTTGGATGTTGCAAGGTCTGGACACTATGGAGGCAAGCTGCGTCTTTTATGTCAAGGTTGGTATGTTTGATCAACTTGAATAAGCAAAATCAACATTTTGACCATCACTAAAATGGGAATAGTTATGCTAACAATACAGTATGACTTGATTTTTATTGTCCGTTTCATGTACGATCCCTGGGATTTTTTGAGACAAACATCACCAGACGTCCTTTCCCGCGAAGCATATGCTGTGTATATCAGACAATCGCGAGATTTCGGTTGTCGTAAACCTCTATTAATCCTTGTAAACAAACAAACTACATCGGACCGACTTATTGCAAATTGCGGAATGGTTGGAAACCCCTGCAATCTGCAATCAAACGCAGCATGATTTAACTTGAGTGAAATGTCCAACTTGGCAGTTACTTTTTCCATTTTGACTTGTAGTGAAGTATATATTCCTCAGGACTTCCCACTTCTTTTCGTTATCATCTTCCTCTCCTATTCTACACCAGCACATCATGGCTACATAAACATCTCAGCAAGGTGAGAACAGCACCGAACCAGGCGGATCAACGGGCATTGCACTCAATACATCACTCTCTGGCACACAGCAAGAACGCAGACACCAGTTAGTCCACCGCAATGCCGCCAATGCGGCCACCAACAATATGACCCAGGATGCTCATTTAAAAAATCGTTTGTAAAACTGGAAGCAGCAAGAATAAGAAACAGCACGCAATTGGATGTGAGTGTATTCATATCAAAGTAAATGACAGTCAACTAATGGTATAATATACAGCGGGTATACATAGGGAGCTCTGTGACCAATTCATTTCTGCCCGTAACGGGAAACCTCCATGGTCTAACAAGGCATGTGTTCACCCAGTCCGCGAAATCGAACTTGATGATGTCGTCAGCTCAAAGAATTTCGTGGACGAATTTCATAGTAAGCGTCCCCGAGAGTGGACAAAACAGGCTTTAATCACCTTACACAAGGCTATGGAAGCGGATATGGTGGAGGTCATTGCCGACTCTCATTACCAGATGCTGCAACTAATTTCTTGTAGGTTTTCAACATGTCTGCAACTATGGCAAGGCAAGGAGGTCGGGTACAGCTCGAACAGTCTGACATGCGCCTTGAATTGAATATGGCCAAAACGGCCAAAGAAGGGTTTTCGCGCACCACTATAGAGGTAATGCAATATCTAACCAAGAAACCTCGGGCTGAAGTCAGAGAAGAGAAGAAGCGGGGTGTTGAGTTTCCTGGGCATAAAAAGGTGAAGGCTGCGATGGAAAGACACCCAGCTATGATTCATCAGAACGATACGGACGGCTGTCTTTCTTGCCAAAACTGCACAGCGAGGAATCCTCGGACAAGGTGGAGGCGCAAAGGACCGGGTACTCCTCCACCAGTCCGACGCAGACATCCGACGCCAGATTCCAGGCCATCTCTGCCCAGAACGCCATCTCCGCCCAGAAAACCACCTGGGCCATCTCGTCCCATTCAGGGCACCCAACAATCGCGAACCGACCATTTGCCAGCTGCAAATGCGGATTCATGTGTTTCTCTTCCCAAGACTCAACCTGTCAATCTTGATGCATTAGCCGAGGATAGCATACTTGATGAAGATTTTGATCCAGAATTGCTGACTGATGAAAGAACATCATGTGGTTAGTACACTATCTGGTGTGTCTGAATACTGTTAAGATACATTTTGAAGACAAGAGCAGCCTATTGAATGTACATGTCGGTTGAAACGAGCATTGATTGAAAGGAATGGGATTTATAGTGTATTATAATCTAAAATTTGCGGACACTTTAAAGTATATTTTAAAGAATATATTTAGATGTATTATTAAAGAACAATGTGGTGATCACAGACAAAGTACATGAAGACGTTACAATGGCTGCCAAACCATCTTGAATGATAAACTGTGCCAAATTGAATGATTGCATATTGTGTATACGCCCGTGGCAAATTGACCGTCAACAGTGCGTCAACAGTTGTATGTGTTGTAAGTCTGGTAAATAAACCTTGATTTCGACGTTTTTAGACATAATGCGAGTATTGGCAGCCTTTATACGCTAAAATAATATCTGCACGCTCCCTGCCCCATCATCAAGATGAGTGTCAACGGAACGTTAACGATTTTTGGTTCTGCATCTTTGGTAATCAGAGTTGAAAATTGTTGCACACTGTTATAAATGGCTTATTGGCAGCCTTTATGGGCAAAAAGGTATGCGGTACGGTAACTGCCACCTTCTGAAAATGAGCGTCAACAGAGCGTCAGCGATTTTTGGTCTTGTAAGTCAGGTAATTGGAAATTAATTTGTTCACTGTTATGCATAACCGACCTATTGGCAGCCTTTGTAGGCAAAAAAGGATGCGACAAGGTCACTTCCCCATTCTGGAAACTTTGTTACCCCATCATGAAAATGAGCGTCAATAGAGCATCAACAATATTTGGCGTTGCATACTGGGTAATCATGGCATCACGCGAATATCCAAGCTTATTACAGATGTATAGATCACCTTATAGGCAAAAATACAAAATGTAGAAGAAGAAACACAGATTCCAAAATAATCGATATTACAAGCCGCAAAATATGTAACAAGTGATTCTTAGTTGTTGAATACGCGGTTTTGGTAAAATACAATTATCAGGCAGCAAAAACAAGAGCATTATATGAATCTACAAATGGAGCCACTGGACAACCCACTGACAACCCAACCAATTGAGACGGGTTGCGGATTTCCATCGAACTGTACCTGAATTGACGGTTCGGATCTATTGTCAACCCGGACCGTCAATTTGGCAAAGGTTCGGTTTGAACGCAGACCCGGACCTGAAATGACGGTCCGGAACCATTGCTCACACTACCATTACCTCTACCATATAGAACTCTGTAGCCTCCTCTAAGGTCTTGAAAGCCGGTTTTGTCCACTCGCGGGGACACTTATCACGAAATCTGTCAGCAATAATCCCAGAAATGATGACATAAGGATGTTGCATTTCGCAGAAGGTGCTGACAGATGCCTTTGTCAACTATGGAGGGTTCCCATTACGGGCAGCGATCCCTTGGTCACATAGCTCTGTATGTACACCTGCTGTACATTATATTGTCAGTTGATGGCTGTGTACCTCGGTATGGATTTACTCTCATCTGATCATATGCTGTTTCTAATTCATGCTGCTTCAGGTGTTACAGACCATGATTAAATATGCTCCAAGGGACAGATTTTCGGTGGCTGCATTGGCAGCATTGCAGTGGAATAACTGGTGTCTGCAATATTGCTGTGTTTCAGCAGGTGGCTTGGTGTAAGAAGTGCCTGTTGTGCGGCTTGATTTGGATCCACTCGCCCCTGGCTGAGGTGTTTGTGCAGCGATGACATGCTGTTGTGTACAAAGTGAGGAAGATGATAAAGAAAAGAAGTGGGAAGTCTTGAGGAATCTATAGTTAGCTTGAAGTCAGAATGGAATGAGTGACAGCCAACTTGCACATTCTATTCAAGAGGAATCCTACTGCGTATAGCTGCAGGTTGCTGGGATTTCCAATGGTCCTGCAATTTGCAGTAAGTCAGTCCAATAATGTTTGTGTGTTTACAGGGATACATTGTGGTGAATGACAGGTGAGATCTCATGTTCAATAGATATAACAAGTACATTCTTTGACGGAAAGGACATCTGGTGATGTTTGTCATAAGTTATCCCCGGGATCTTACCTGAAACAGATGCTTACCATTAAGCCATGATACACAGTTAGCATTACTATTCCGCATGAAGTGACGATCAAAATGCAGATTTTGCTTTGTTGCAGTCGATTAATCATACGAACCTCAACATAAAGACATAGGTTTCCTCCATGTGGTCAATCTCTCGCAACATCCAACATCTTGCCCAACAACAAAGTCGACTCAAGATACAATGGTCAATGCTCCAAAAAAGAACGTCTTCCCACATCTGGTGGGCAAATACAGAAAATCGACAAAGTGATCCACATGATGAAGTCATCCAGCAAATCAACGGAAGAGCAGCTTGGAGGCACAAAGGGTCTGAGCTACGCGAGCAATGCATAATGTACAATCGACAAAGAAGTATTTGGCTGACGTGAGAGGAGAAATGCACATTTCAAGTAATGAAGAGATAGCAAACTGGACCAAGGATTTTGTGGATACAGAGACGGCTGTGGCAAGAGAGTGAGTTCAAGTCACAGAGACAGCGATTATGAAAGAGCAGGGAGATAGGAGGAATGCTGAAGAGGCGGGATTGACAACCAGAGAGCCTGAAAAATCATTTGTGGAGATGTTGAATGCTACTGGAGACAGTCTGAGCGATCTTGCAAGTTCCAATGATGAGGAGGATGGAGAAGATGAGGCAGATGATGAAGACGATACAGAGATGGGCAATCTGAGCGAAGATGACAAACCTGGCAGGGTGATGGGCATAATCTCCGAAATGGTACAGCAACGCCTGTAGAGTATTCAGTCGAAGCAGATGAGGCTGGACGAATTGATGCAACTAGGACGGGATGACATGGCCGACGAGTTCCGTGAGAGAGAGTTGAAGTAGGATATGGCCGAATTGATTCTTCCACCAGTTGTCAAGCCCCAAACAGACGTGACTGCAACCACACCATCACCAACACCATTTGGGGAGCTTAGGCAGACTCTGGGAATCGTCCCTAGAATATCCCAAATGCCACAAGGGACTTCTCGGCCAGGAAGTAGTCAACTGAGGGTGGGTTCTAAGAAGCCTTAGTCACACCAGTGGGTAGCATCTCTCCCAACTGACGCAGAGCCCGATTCATCACCGAACAAGAAATCGAAACCAGATGAACATGGATGCTTTTACCCCTGCATATCACTTCCCTTGGTAATTACATACAGAAATTGGATTCAGACGAAGGAGTGGTGACGGGTCCTGCGTCGCAGGAGCAACGGATAGCCAAATCATTACGTATGACCGCATATCTCAAGGAGAAGCAATTCGTCTACCTATTCTGCTATGTGTCAGCTTGTTCTAGATGTCAGTCACCAAATTGTGGGACATAATATTCCGTCAGTGCATGTGCAAGGGTCATACAGGCCATGCGAAAGTGCTCTACTCCTAATCATGTTGGTTGATGACCAACAAACTTGATATCGTCGTTCCTATCATGGTTAAGTGTGCAAGCGAAACCTAATTTAGAGACCAAATTTGCAATCAAAATTTAAGTCAGTGATGTCATACAAGTCATAACCGGAGCAGGCAATGCATAATATGAACCCAGATGAATGACAGCCAGCATGCTTCATCAATCCATGCATGCAACTGCAAAACTCTTTGCTCAGACCTGCTGCACATGGACTAGGTTTTGTAAATGTGTTATGGTAGAGCATGGAAATCGAGGAGAAGCAGCTGGATATGGGAAGGTGAGGAAATCGGGCTATATATACTAACAACTGGTGGATGGATCTATCTGCCATGAAATGCCTGCTGAAAGTGCTGAAATGCAATGGGCCGAGGAGTGGTAGCAACTGTTCCGGGTTACCGGGCTTCGGCCCAGGTTGGAACTCCACTGAAAGCCCTGGTCAGGGTTACGAACCATTAAGCAACCCTAACTGGGTATCTAGCGCAGGGTCGTTCACTGGACTGGACAGAAACCCGCAGTTTTTTGGCTGGGTTGAAACTGGACTGTGATTCCATTTCACTGGTCCTGCAACTTTGTCCCCAATTAAGTATCTGAGTTCTGATTGTATTGTGAAATGATCAATATGCAGATTGTGCAGGTCCCACAGCTCCTCCACCAATCGCTTTCAGATTGGTGATCGGACCCATATTTGTTGAAGCGCTGTGAAATAATGCCATATGTTAGAGGAAATTCGCGGATTTTCGATAGTGACTCAATGAATATGTCTCTGATCGTAAATCCGACAGTTGCAGTGGAAAGAGCAGCAAAACATACAAATCTATGTATTCATCATGTAACGATACTATCAGAACTCAGATACTTCATGGGAGCGACAATTGTGAACTTCACAATGCCGGGAGTTTGGGGGTAAAACTGGCCCATTTCAAACGGTCGGGGTTTTTCGTGCGGTGAGACACGTTGCAACAGTCCAGATTTGCGTGGAACTGCAACTGGAACCAAACTGGCAATTTCGAATGATTGCTAACACTAGGGCCCACGTCATTAATCGCTCAGATAATGTGTATAGTGGTGGCTCAGACACTGAGAGGAGATGAAGCTTTAGGAAGCAAATGATTATGCATAGAACTGATGCATTGGGTGACAATAATGACCGTATGCGTTATGCGTACAATTGTTGAGCATCCAGTGACAGTTAGTATGTCTTCAAGGTGAGTGTCAACAATATTAAGTCTTACCATTTTGGCAATCAAAAGGCTGCATAGTCACATCCTTCCACAATGGAAGTATTGGCCGTCTTAATAGGTAAAAAGGGAAGCGACACAGTCGTTGGCCCATCCTAGAAATGAGTGTCAACGGAGCATCCACAGTGTATCATCATGCATCTTGGATAATCTCTGGGCTGTGCAACGGCATTAACCCATAATCACAATATTGGCCGCCTTTATGGGCAAAAATGCTACCGGGGACATTGCTACTACCCCCTAAAAATGAGCGTCAATGGAGCGTCAATGATTTTTGGTCCTGCATCTTGGAGTATAATCTGGATATGCAACAGTGTTAACCCATAATTAAAGTATTGGCTGCCTTGATGGGCAAAATTGATAGTCAAGATATCGCATCTATCTCCTAAAAATGAGTGTCAACAGAGAGTCAACAAGATTTAGTCTTCCATCTTCCATGATCAGAGGGCTAGGCATTGGCATCAACCCATAATGGAACCATCTGCCGACTTTATGAGCAAAAATGCTGATGATGATATCGCAACTGCCTCTAAAAATCGAGTGCCAGTGGAGCGTGAACATTGTTTGTGGGGGCTTAGTATGCTACACTGCAATGAACTGCACTGCATTGATCCTCAATTGAGTTATCAATGGTCTGTCTTGGCAATATGTCATAGTATTCCACTTCACAAATATGCATGCAATGTCTCACAAGTCTGACTTTTTCTTGCTTGAAGCTCTGGAGTGAATATGTAAGAACCAGCTTTCTACTTTACTATAATGTTACTTTTGACAGTCTCCCAAGTCAAATCACTCAGCTTTCAAATTCATACCGCCATGTCGCATTCAAAATCTGTAAATACTTGTTGCTAGAGGTTATGTTATCTTCCAACAATGAATGTGTCTTTATTAGCGATTTGAGTGACCATACTTAACAAGTCATACTTGAAACATGGTGGGCATCTATGAATGTATGCTCGAAGAGTCCTATTGCTTGGAGTAATTCTCGACATCTGCCTTTGTGGCGATTCTAATTACACGGCAGAATGGAGGAGTCTGCCTGCCCTGGCATTATATGTATGGTTTGTCATCAAGTTCTGTGCCATCCATCGTCCCAAAGGACTTGCTCAATGGGGAAACACTTGATATTAAAGGCACACATCACAAAGTTAAACACACTAACAGAGTCGCAAGTTACCGAACTGACCAGTTCAACAGTCGATGAAACAGCTTTGGCCATAATGTAGAGGCAAGGCCGTCGAGGAATTACAATTGTAAGTTCGGACATGAAATTCACATTTGACATTTGGATTTCCCAATATTGACTGAACTGACAGACCAAACGCTCCAAATTGGCAGCGAAGGACTTTCAAACTGCCAAATGTCACCCAGACACCAGGAATCACTACCTCATGTAAGGATATGTTTCAGCTCATATTCCACAGAATGGTATATCAAACCTAGAGCTACAACTGACATTTAATGCATTACGAAGTGAGGTGGTGCTACAGTCTTCCAGCACTCTGAGCAATATTTGCCGCAGGGAATCCACACTCACAGTGGATGCAACTAAGAAGGAATTGCCATCGAGAATTAAAGTTAGTTTAGCTTTAGATGGGTGGACATCGACAAACAAATTAGCCATTACGTCTGACTGTGCACATTATACCCATTGAAACGGGGCATTGCGAGAAGTAGAACCTGCCTCCAATAATGTTGATTGCCTAATCTTTTTCTATTTCGAAGCAAAATAAGGTTGATAGATCAAGGGTCAACATACTGGAGCATGGCTAGCCGTACATTTGAAGCAAGTTCTTGATGGTTTTGAGCAAACAGATGGCCGTTTACTTGGAATTACGACTGATAACGCCTCCTCAAATTACTCGATGACTGGCAAATCCCAATCAACCCTTGAGGTCTCCGGAATCAACTGGCCTGGATTGAGAAACCACATGCCATGCATGGCACACGTCATTCGGCTTTTTTTGAGTGCATTCATGAGCAGTGTGGGTGTAAAAGGCCACACCAAGTCTTGGGAAGCCCATGAGCGTGATCAGCAATTTGGAGAGAATGTAAGCATAGACATTGGGAAGAGTCAAAGACTTCCTAAAGAGGGCAATGCTAGAATCAAAAAGGTGTCGGCCATGAGATCAGGTTTAGCAAAGAAAATTGAGAAAGTACATATTTCAAGCTATTTTGAAAGACCTGAAACTGACCTTCATATAGCAGAGAATGCTTGCTGTATTGATTACGCTGACACTGAGTTGTAGAAACGAGTTCTTTGACTGTCAAATAGCAAAAGTACGATTTGCAGAACTACCACTTAAGGATGTTGAAAAACAGTGGGATTTGATATTGGAGTGGCTAGAGCAAGACTACCACTTACCGGAATTAACCCGCGAGTTACTCAGGATTCCAAAATACAGTGATTACTGGCCACTTTTCACAACACAGGATGAATGGAACATCTTCAAGTACGTCATGGATGTTTTAGGGCCATTGAGATACTGGACCCTTTGGATATTGAAAAGGTACACGGTTACTCTTCATTGCGTAATCACTGTGACCGATGACATGTTGGATCATATGGATGGCATTATGCGAGCTTTAGGTAAGAAGAAGACTCAATTGAAGGAAGACTTGTACTTTGCCATGAAGTTTGCGCGCCAGAAGCTGTCCAAACATTATGGTGAAGTTACTCCATGGACGGGTATGCTTCTCATTACCGCACACATCCTTGATCTCTTCCAGAAGTTGCGATTGTTTAGGAAGTGGGACAAATGAATGGATATTAAACCTGAAAACGAGACTTCCTCTACTACCCAATACCATGAGGCATTCCAGAAGTATTGTAGGGCAGACTTTGAGTTCAGTCATCACATGGTGTTACGTTAGGGTTGAGCGGCGGAGCCGCATTCACTTTACTTGTGTACATGTCAAATTGATGAATAGACAAGTCAATATATGCATCACCAATTTGGCAGCTGCACCATAAGTCGACGTACGCTTTCCTCTGCGCCAGGAATGGTCCAACAAATATGTGGAGAATACATACTATGGGAAAGATATAGGTGTGCCTGTGATTAAACCCAAAAGTGTACTGAGCAACAATCTCTTCTCCTCTGCATTGGCTTCTAGATCTGGTCAATCTCCGTATGATCCAGATGATATGTCCAGCAATGAAAAAGAATACTTAATGCCTAAAAATGTGGCTGAAACAACAGCCAGACGAAGCGACCACACAGTACACTGATTGACAGCCACGAGGCTCTATTTGAATCTATCGCCTGAGTTGCCACACAACTGGGGGCAAATCGATCTGACTCTTAATGATTACCACTCTGAACCTATGGAGATCAGCAGTACATTTTGGACATCGGATATCACCAACTGGTGGCATCAACATGAGGAAATGCATTCAAAGTATGCCAATGACTCTAATGTGGCACATGACTTAATCTCCATCATACCACATGGTGTCAGAGTGGGGGCCACTGTTTCCCATGGGCGAGACGTGATTGGCTGGAGGTAGTCAAAAGCCAAAGGCAGGACCCTTCACAAAAAAGTCGCTGTAAGACAGTTTCCTCAAGCCAATAACAGGATATCGGCAGGCGATAACGCATCATTGGATACCATGAGTACTGGAAACAACTTGGAAATGAAGAGAGAGGCGGAGGAAAGATAATTGCACACAATGGCCAAGGTCCATAACTTTTTGGAGATGTGGTGGGGCAGCCAAAACCTACATGCTACACAGAATGAATCACGAGCTCAAAACAAGCAAATGACAGCCGTAAGATACATTTCAGATTCTGAAGAGATCATCAAAGCTTCTTGGTGAAACTTTCAACATGATGGTGGGGCAGCATATACATTGTCGGAAAGATCACCTTTGCCACCAGCTTTGTCTGCAATGGACCTGCTGGGTGGACAACCTCAAGTAGACAATGTCCGCTGAATCTGATGAGGATAGTGTAGCTGAAAGCATTTCTGACACCGAAAATTGGCTCGACTGGAATGGCGACTTGGAAAATCCAAATGAGAGCAAAGACAACTGGGAAGCAGACAATGAATCTGATATAGAGCTAGACTGTGGCATCGAGGATGCAGAATCCCCTGAGCAGCAGGATGTGAGTGCTGCACCAAATGTTCCCAGATTGATTTGGCCAACATGGAGGTCAATGAAATAGGCTGAAAATGTGTTGATGACGGTCAATACAATGGAAACGATGACATCGGCAAAAGTGCAAATTGACTATAGACTGCACTACGTGCGCATGTGCACATGCACAGCTCATAACATGCTTCCCATGGACCCTAGCACGACGCAAAGTCCATAGCCATCCATAGCTAGTGTTAGCAACGGGTCCGGGTAACCCGCCAGCGGTCCGGGTGTGGACCGGAAAAACGGTTCGGTTTGGGTCCAGACCCGTCCAAAAACCCGACCCGGAGCTTCTTGGCGGGCCAAACCCGTACCCGTACCCGTCAACCGGCGGGTTTTCCCGGGTTTGGCTAGACCTGTCGGTTCCAGTCTCCGGTTCTCCTTTTCGGGTTTGTTTATTTATGGTCGCAGTCACATATGTTACTGTTATGTGCAAAATATTAACTTTGGTACATCATTCTCTTTATTCGTTTCATTGGCTGCCTTTATACTCAAGACAAGGAGAGACATGCTCCCTGCTACATCCTGAAGTTGAGTGTGATCAAGTGTTCATCTTGCATCATTTGTAAGATTCGAGGTCCAGAATAGCCATATTGATTACTAAAGCAGTCATTCAGCCGGAATTTGATCAGTTTGCACATGCGACTGCGCCCACAACATTTGGAGAGCTGTTGGAGATACATGATGGTGTCAGCGGAAAATCGCAATGCCGCAAGGAACCTCCCGGGATAGAGTAGCCATATGTAAATAGCATGCCGTAAATGACCGTCCCACATATGCATATCGGCTCGCACAACTGACGCAATACCCAATTCATCACCGATTAACAAATCGAAGCCTGTTAAGCCCATAAGCGTTTACCCCTTCATATGTCCTCCATACCTACGTACTATACAGGAAATGGATTCAGGTGAACATATTGTATTGGCTTGTAGGTCATGTGTACACAACCTGCACAATTATGTGATTATTGACGACATAGCTCTGCAAAAAGTAGTTGGCGTATCTATTTCAATACGTCAAAGAATTTTTTTGATTTCACTGACTATATTGTAAGAAATGATAATTCGTCTGTGCATGTGCAAGGGTCATACGGGCCATGTAAATGGTTCAAACTCCAAACCAAGTTGATTGACAACTGAGCAACACAATATGGTCCTGCCTTTTATGGATAAGTGAGAATGCGCAATCTAAACTAAAGATGAAATTTACTTACAAAGTTTCACTTAGTGATGACATACGAGTCATAGAAGGAACAGTCATCGCGCGACGCGAATCTGGATGAATGACCACCATCATGTTCCATTCATTCATACAACCAACTACATTACGCCGCTTTTAGACCGGGCGCAAATAGTGAGCATTGTGAAAATTGCTTCTGGTACGTCATGGAAATCGAGCGGATCGAACTGGATATGGCAAACTGAGTATGTTGGGCTACATTAATGGAAAATTGGGTTATGGCTCTAGATGCAGTGAATTGCCAACTGAAAGCGCTGAAATGTCACCATGCTAAGTTATCCATCGCTCAGAGAACTTCTGTATCAGTTGATCAGAAATTGATACGCCATAAAGCTTTTGCATGCAACTGAGTATTGGTACAAATTATTCATTGGCTGTCAATAATGACTATATGATTATTAAAGCGACACGGGAACAGCCCCATTGTTACAATGAGCGTCAACGGAGCGTCAATGAATTTTGGATATGTAAGCAACTTAATAGGAAGGTGATTTGCTCGCTGCTATTCATAATCAACAGACTGGCAGCCTTTGTAGGCAAATGAGACCGCGGTGCGGTGACATCCACGTTCTGATACTGAGCGTCAACGGAGCGTCAAAGATATTTGCTGTGGTAAGTAAGTTAATTGATAGCCGATTTGCTCGCTGTTATCCATTAACAATGTATGGGCAGCCTTTACAGGCAAACGAGAAATCGACACGGTAACAGGCACATTCTGAAAGTGAGCGTCAACGGAGCGTCAACAGTTTTTGGTCTTGTAAGTAAGTCCATTGGGATGCCATTTGCTCGCTGGTATCTATAATCAACATATTGGCAGCCTTGATGGGCAAAAGAGAAAGCGGCATCGTCCCATCCCCAGTCTGAAAATGAGCGTCAACAGAGCGTCAACAATTTTCGGTGTTGCATCTTGTATAATCCAAGGGCTGTGTTACGGCATTTATCCATAATCGAAGTATTGGCAGCGTTTATAGGTGATATCATGTGTGTCGATACTGCTACACCTCAAACTGAGCGTCAACAGAGCGTCAACAGATTGTCAACAGAGTATCAACACAGCGTCAACGGATTGTCAACAGAGTGTCAACGATTTTGGGTGTTGGATCATGTAAAATCCAAGTGCTCTCCTATGGCATGTACCCATAATCAACGTATTGGGATCCGTTCTGGGCAAAAGCGATCGCGAAATGGTCACTGCCGCAGTCTGAAAATGAGCGTCAACAGAGCGTCAACAATTTTGAGTGTTGCACCTTGTATAATCCAAGGGCTGTGCTACGGCATTTATGCATAATCGAAGTATTGGCAGCCATTATAGGCAATATCGTGTGTGTCGATACCGTTACACCTCAAAATGAGCGTCATCTGAGCGTCAACACCGCATCAACAGAGCATCAACAGAGTGTCACCAGAGCATCAACACAGTGTCAACAGAGTGACAACAGAGTGTCAACGCTTTAGGGTGTTGCATCATGTATAATCCAAGGACTCTGCTACGGCATAGACCCATATTCAACCTATTGGCAGCCATTCTGTGCAAATGAGATCGTGACATGGTTACAACACCTGTCTGAAAATGAGCGTCAACAGAGCGTCAACGATTTTGTGTGTTGCATCTTGTATAATCCAAGGGCTGTGCTACAGCATTTATCCATAATTGAAGTATTGGCAGCCTTTATAGGCAATATCGTTATTGTCAATACAGTTACACCTCGAAATGAGCGTC
>Ga0307512_10000134_pt1 | contig 95352 bp, 76 predicted proteins | sample 14_EM_MG_FD_200267 | JGI IMG/M metagenome (GOLD analysis project Ga0307512, IMG submission 200267) | Populus trichocarpa ectomycorrhiza microbial communities from riparian zone in the Pacific Northwest, United States - 14_EM | ecosystem: Host-associated > Plants > Roots > Unclassified | place...
TCACGCAGCACTCATATTACCGAAGATGCAAGACCAAATATCGTTGACGCTCTGTTGACGCTCATTTTCAGGATGTAGTTGGGCGCTTGAGTATTCTTGTTTTGCACATCAAGGCGGCTAATACGTCGAAACGAACCCTGACGTACCATGGTCAATATTATACGATTAACAGTCGCATATCTGAATGCGACCATAAATGTGAAACCCGAAACGCAGAACTGGAGATTGGAACTGACCGGTCTAGCCAAACCCGGCGCAACCCACGGGTTGACGGGTGCGGGTCCGGGTTTGGCCCGCCAAGAGTCTGCGGGTCGGGTTTTTGGACGGTTCCGGAACCGAACCGACCCGTTTTTGTGGTCCAAACCCGGACTGCTAGCGGGTTACCTGGACCCGTTGCTAACACTACCCAGGGCTCTATTGAGAGCTCGGTAGTCCACACACAGCCACAGTCCGCCGTCCTTCTTCTTCGCAAATGAGATTGGTGCTGCCGCAGGCGCTGTCTATCTTTCCCAGCTCTTGGTCTTACTCGCTCTTTCTGAGATTTCATAGATCCACGCAATTTGTGTGGTTCCTCACGGCCGGGTACCCTGTCATTTCCTCTCACCCTGTTTCTACACTTCCCAAGCCAGAACCGCTCTTCCTCACGAATCCCCTTTGGATGCCTTGAAACCTACGGTGCAAGAGTTGGCATATCTTTACTGCATACGTCCACGTAGTCCTTATATCTCACGAGGATACGACAAATCTTGACATTGTGAAAGCTTGATATTGTTAAATCTTGATATTGTGAAATCTTGATATTGTGCTGGGATATGACCCCCATCATCTGTCGTTTCCATCTCGATGTTCACTATGTCTGTTCCTATTGTCGTTAGCCTTGTCTGCATTGAAGTGTGATTTGGCAGAGTAAAGATGGGCAGGGGTCCCGGGTTGGCTGGATCAGACGGTTCATCGCAATTGACCACCGCTGTTGTCCCGTTTCTCCTTCCATGTCTCGGCGAGCCGGTAGCAGTCCGTCAAGCACCGTCACTGTGTCTCTCATCTGCCGCAACTACCGCCGCTGCTCCTGCCCGTGCATTCAGCATCCTGGGGTTTCTCGCACCTACGGTGATGCCTTCCAGCTATGCTTCCAGCAACCCTTCACATTCGCCAAGTCATATGGCGAATGCCTCGAGCACTTCGTCACTTGCTCAGAGATGATCGAATGCGGTAGCGGGACTTATGATTTTTGTGTCCCTCCTTGCGTTCCGGCAGAGGACTTGTGCGATCGGCTTCTGGATTCTCTGCCTGTTGTAATCCATTTGGCATTCATAGGGCTGTCAATCGACTTTTGCCTCCGTCAATTTCCGGGTTTCTCGCCATGGCAAGCCCAAGACCAGGTCGTTTACCTTCTTCGGGACAACTCTCTAAACCCTCCGATTCGTCAACCGGTTTAAGGTATCCAAATTACTGAACCAAGAGAGTTGCCTTTCGGCTCTCTTTTACAGACATCATCACCAGGCCAGGGTGAAGGTAAATGCTGGTTCTTATGGTGGCTCGGGTTTCCTAAGTAGGCTCGGCGATATAATGATGCTCATTGCAGGATTGCCTTTCAGCTTTCATAGACTTGCTTTGAAAGCCATGGCGCTGTATACAGTTGGCACAGCTGCCTCCACTGGGCTTATTGGACTTGACCGATTTTGAATTACTGGTGCCAGAATTATTGGAATTGCTGGAAGTGTTTTCCGCAGCTTCGGAGATGGATGGTCGAAAATTATGTTTCTCGTCGCTGCCTTTCTGAGACTCCCCTACTTACCTTTGCTGTTGCTGTGCTCCGGGCTTCTTTGAGGTTTCCAGAGTTGTAGGTATACAAGGTGTGTTGACTCGCTTGACTTCACCTTCGATTCTCCGTATTGCCGATTCAGGGGTAAGATTGCGCCATTGATTGTAGGTTCTCTAACTGATGATCATGCTCAATTGACTTGTAGGAATGGTATTCGATTTCTCTTGTTGGTAGGGTTGAATACTGTACTCGTAATTGACGTCATTGCAGCGATGAGTCTCATCTATTGAAGCTTCTCTGGCTGGTGATCACACTCAATGGACTCATAGGAATGATGTTCGACTCAATATCTCGATCATATTCGGTTTCTGGCATTGGCTGGATCGAATCGTCGCAGCCCGTAGTTATGATAATTGTCGTCATCGCCGGTGACGTGTCTCGTGCACCAATTGGTCTCTGAACTCATCTCCGCCACCGTCCGGGTGCTAAAATGAATGATGAAATGATCAATATCCATGCTTTCAGTAATCATGATTCGATATGTCATTTTTAAGGTTGTAATCTTAATTGTAGACTTTATGATGTCGCGGGTCAGTAAAAGGGTAAACTCGTGAATCCCGTGAGTGAAACGTATCCATTTACTGAAACAGTGATAATAGTGTAAGGGCATGTACGCCAGCATTCGGCTTTGTGGGCATACGTATGGTATTCACAGGTATACGGTCGCAAACGTGGACTCGAGTGATAGTAAATAGGTGTATAGGTAGGATTGTTGCTAGAGATCTAAGTCTCCTGGCCAGCTGACTATAAAGGATGGCCGTTACCCGGATCTGGATCACGTGCGGCCGTTATCTCTTACTGAAATTCAATATTAAAAGAGTCGTTCAGGTCGCATTGATGTTTTAAATATTGGATGAATATGAAATCCAAGATCAAATGAGATTGTGAATTGAAACTTGGAAATTTCGAAAAGACGATTTTCATTGTAAACTTATAATTTTACAAATTATTTCCATAATTGAAATTTATATTTATTGTATTCAACCTGATAAGTATCCTCTATATCTTGATATGTTTCCATCTCAGAAAGATATGATGTGGAATTTAGTAACCATAGAACATTCACTATAGTGAATGATCTATTTATACATATTTTGTCTACTTTATTAAATACTTTCAAGTAGAATAGTATGTATGAAAAGCTATCACTCTATAACTATTATATTATTACCACAATCGTCTGTAATTCTATTGTATTTATAAATCTCCATATGCTTATATATTTACTTGCTTTTTAAGTCAGCTAATATTAGTTTCATTATGTTTAATATGTTAATATAGAGGAATTGTTGAAAAGAGTATATAGAGGAAAATATATTCAATAACTTATAAATAGTAATTATCAGCAGTGGTTACTAGATATTTCAATGATATGGAATTAAAATTCAAATTGCTGGTTTTTATTTCTTTATTTATTTCACCATTTTCATCTTAGATAACTATGTATTCTAAAATATATATTATCTGTCAATATTTTTACCAAACAATACTCTTATGTTAACATCCGATATTCATTGGACTAAGTGTTTATAGTCTTGTATTGTATATATTCTTATACACAGAATTGCTATAAACAGCCTCTAACTTCAATGAAAGAAAAAAACCAAGCCATATCTTTACGTATTGGTCAAGAAGCAACATATTTAGACATGCCAAGTCGTTGTCTACATTACTGACTTCTGAAGTACCGACGCAATATTACGTGTCATCGTCTGTTGCTTACCGCAATATGAGATTAACTACTGAACTTTTGTCTGCTGCGCCCAGCTTCCTGAACCCCATCAACGATCGAGAGCTTGACCTTAGAGGTTTGTTCCCAAAGAGCAGGTGTTACACTTTTGATCTATGAGCTGTGTTGAACATTCAATCTTGAAGGTCACAAGATTCCAACGATTGAAAATCTAGGGATTGCAGGGGTATGGCGTTCCAAATCGCCACTCCTAGATCGTGCAACTGCTAACTTGGATGTCGTACCTTGACAATAGCCACAAGATGGAATAGATTTTACGGACAATGATATCCAACAATTGGGAAACTTTCCCCTTTCTGAACGGTTGCAGACACTCCTCCTTGCAAGAAACCGCATCTCTGCGATCCAGCCAACTCTCGCGACTTCAATACCAAACCTCGCGGTGTTAGTTTTGACAGCCAACAATCTTGTTGAGCTTTGTGATTTGGAGCCTTTGGGGAAGTTTAGGAGACTTGTACATCTGTGCCTGTTGGAGAATCCCGTGGCTAGGAAAGACGTAGGTGTGTGTCACTGCAGTATGATAATATCTAACGGGTGTGAATATACAGCACTATAGGCACTGGGTGATTTGGAAGTGCCCGACAGTTCGGTTCCTTGACTACCAAAAGGTAAAAGATGCCGAGAGAAGGAGAGCAAGGGAGCTTTTTGGAACAGGAATTGAGCCAAGTGATCTTGCCTCCATGGTGCGAATACCATAACTAGTTCCTTTTTGTGTCTACAACTGATGTCTTGGTAGATAATGGGCATTCAGTCGCAAACATTTGATCACAACGAATCGGCTGGGGGCGGAACGAAAGATTATACTGTCCGACTGGTGGAGGCTGAAAAGAATACTATCGAAGAGAAAATCCGGGCCGCGAAAAGCCTAGATGAGATTGCACGCTTGGAAAGGGAGCTGAGAGTGGGATATACACGAGACATGGAGGATTTGTTTTAAACGTTCTTCGTTATGTTTCACGCAACCACCGTTTAGTACGGTAGTAACGCTTGATGATGACTGATACGAGTTGTACTAGTACAATAATCGATAGTTCTGTATGCTTGAGAGCTCTGTCGATGCATACTGATAACTGTGCAAGGCTCATCATTTATTGAAGTACACTAACATTGACTAAGCTCCTACGTTAGGCATTCATTGTTAATCCTCAGTGAATAATTGAAAGTAGAAATTCGAACATCGACCCTGATTCAGTAGCCTTCAAGGTGATGCGTCATGGGTGTCCACTTATGCGTAACTGGGGCTTCACTAAGCTCACTTCGGGCCATAAAGTTCATTTTATTGATTTGTCAGGACATCACTTGAATGGTATATAAGCATACAGTGTATTTACAAATCCATCAGATTGAATGTCATGGCTGGCAAAGTGACTTCTCGGTTGAGTAACTAGTCTCTTCAGTTTCTTTATCCTGTTTGCCCATTTTATTTATGGGAATATGTATACATTATTAGCTGCAAAAACACTGCGCAATTGATTTCTCTAATTTATTGCAAGGCATATTATGTAGAATGTACATCGGAGTGGCTCTAGTTATATGTACAGTTCAATCAGTATATATTGAGATTACAGGCTTCTAAGAATACATGTTACATTTCTAGCAACCAATATGTAGACAGAAACACATTAACACCTCCTCTTGCTTGACTTAGCTGCCTCTATAGAGACAAATTGTAGCAATTGCAATTAATAGACCGGATAATGTCTGCAAACATTATAAAAATAAATTTAATGAAGGAATGAATATATTGATACTATGTTTATGAAGTTATAAGATAAATTTAAATCCAGGCTAAGCATAGTATAATTAGCAATAGAAATAGCTCAGCTGTGACAGATCATTACATGTTCTCCACCAAGTAACAAATTTCATCTAGATAGATACAACGACCATATGGAAAATAAATAGCTATAGTATTATCACCCGACATATCTCGATGAAATAGTTACTTTTGGAAATATACTGTCCAATTCGAAACAACAATTAACCAACCATTAGAGATATGGAATTCAAATGATAAAGGTAAAATTAAACATTTGGATTGCAACAAATAGTGGAGAAAATACAATGCAGTACTGGAAGATAGTATATAAGCTGAAAACTGTACCATAGTTGAAAGCTGAGAAAAAAAAATGAACAATTAATAATAAATCAAAAAACTCAAAGCAGAAGATGATGGAAAAGAGTACAAACACAACAACATAGCTATGAAAGCCAGAGTGATTTACTCTGTGGTTGAGAGAGTGTAACCAAAATGAACAAAAATAGAATAAGTTATGATGCTGCTGTTAGAATGGCTATGAGTATCAATGAAAGTAGTATAATTTGTCAGTGCAGCAAGCTTACAAACACAGACCACAGAGGTGGAATATGTAACTACAAGTACTGCCAATATTAAATGAAGGCAAATATTAGTAAGTAAAGATCAATGTAATATACAGATAGGGCTTGATATGATTACTAATGCATATTGCCAATCTTATGTCAATAATTATGCATTCAGATAGCTAAAGATGATAACTTCTGAAGGCGGTTGGTTAAAAACCTCAACAGCCAAATTATATATACAAACACTATCATACATGTGTAACAGCGGCACGTGACCCAGGTCCAGGTAACGGCCATTCTATATAGTCGGCTCACCACGAGACTTAGATCTCTAGCGATAATCTTACCTATACACCATTTTACTATCACTCGAGTCCTCGTTTGCAACCGTATACCATAATTACCATACGTATGCCTATAAGGCCGAACGCTGGCGTACGCGCCCTTACACTATTATCGCTTTTCAGTAAACGGATACGTTTCGCTCACGGGATTTCACGAGTTTACCCCTATACTGACGTGCCACATCATACAGTCTACAATTGAGAATACAGCCTTGAAAACGACATTTCGAAGCATGTTTACTGCAAGCATGGATATCGATCGTTTCATCATTCAATTGAGCACCCTGATGGCAGCGGAGAAGAGTTCAGAGACCAACCGTCGCACGAGACGCGTCACCGGCGGTGGCAACAATCATCACCACTACAGGCCGCGACTATTCGATCCGGCCAATGAGAGAAACCGAATACGATCGAGATATTGAGTCGAACACCATTCCTACGAGTCAATTGCATCCGATCATCAGCCAGCGAAGCTACAATGGACGAAACGCGTCGCCGGCAATGATGACGATTTTATCATAAGTACAGGATTCGACCCTATCAATGAGAGAAATCGAATACCATTCCTACAAGTCAATTAAGCGTGATCATCAGTCGGAGAACCTACAGTCAAAGGTGCGATCTTACCCCTGAATCGGCATTACCAAGAACCGAAGGCGAAGTTGAAAGACGATTGCGAGTCAGCACAGTTGCGACTACATCCCTCCGAATCGAGTAAAGTGCATCGACTTAAATTGGCGTGTACACCTGCAACTCTAGCAACCTCGAGGAAGCTCGGAGGACAGCAACACCAAAGGCATTTCGAATAATTCCAACAATCCCGATCCCGGGAATTCAAATCGGTCAAGTCCAATAAGCCCAGTGGAGGCAGCCGAGCCAACTCATCACCAGCGCCATGGCTTTCAAAGGAAGTCTACGAAAGCCGAAAGGCAAACCGGCAATTCACTCACTGACGCAGCGGAGACCACAAAACCTACCGTTGTACTAAATATACATGGCAACATGCAGCGAGTCAAAGCACAAATCGACCGCGGTGCAATGAGCATCATTATCGCCGAGCCTACTTAGGAAACTCGAGCTACCATACGAACCAGCATTCACCTCCACCCTGGCCCGGTGATGATGTATGTAAAGTGTCGAATGGCCAGTCTCTTGGTTCAGTATTTGAACACCTTAAACCGGTTGATGAATCGGAGGTTTTTATCATCGCAATGAAGGCATACAACCTGGTCTTGGGCTTGCCATGTCAAGAAACCCGAATATCGACTGCAGCAACGGTTGATTGACAGCTCTGCGAGCGCCAAATGGACTGCAACGGGGGAAGATTCCAGAAGCAGATCACACAAGTCTGCCGGAACGCGGTGAGGTAACCAAAATGGTGCGCCTTCCTCCGGGTATACAACTACTCCGGGGTACCGCCCTCGATCATCTCTGAGCTAGTGAGGAAGTGGTCGAGGCATTCGCCATATGACTTGGCGAATGTCAAGGGATGCTGGGAGCATCTCTGGATGGCATCACCGAAGGTGAGGGAAACCCCAGGATGCTGAATGCGCGAGCAGGAGCAGCGGCGGTAGTTGCGGCAGAAGAGTGACACAGTGACGGTGCTTGAATGACTGCTACTGGCTCGCCGAGACACGAAGGGGGAAACTGGACAACGGGGGTGGTCTATTGCGACGAACCGTCTGATCCAGCCAACCTGGGACCCCTGCCCATCTCCACTCTGCCAAAACACGCTACAATGCAGACATGGCTAACGAGAATAGGAACAGACATGGTCAACGTGGAGATGGTAACAGATGATGGGGGTCGCATCCCAGCACAATATCAAGATTTCACAATATCAAGAATTGTCGTATCCTCGTGAGATACAAGGACTATGTGGACATATGCAGCAAAGATACGGCAACTCTCGCACCGCACCGTTCATGGCATCCAGAGGGTGTTCGTGAGGAAGAGCGATTTTGGCTCGAGGAGCGTAGGAAGAGTGTGAGAGGAAATGACAAGGTAACCCGCCCGTGAGGAACCACACAAATTGCGTGTATCTACGAAATCTCAGAAGAGCGAAAGAAGGACGGCGGACTGCGGCTGTGCGTGGACTACCGAGCTCTCAATAATGCCCCGGTGAAGAACCGATATCCTCTCCCACTGATCTCGGAGATGCTCAACAGGACCCCAGGAATGCCTATCACCTAATCCGAATCAAGGAAGGCGACAAGTACAAAACCGCGGTATGGGCAGTTCGAACACCGAGTCATGCCGTTCGGGTTGACGAACGCACCAGCTACCATACTGCCAAGCTACAACACCAATTGAGGAGATAAGTCGTCGGCAGAGCAACGACGTTTAAAGAGAGGGATGACGCTACCGGAGGTGCCAGAATGAAGGATCAGAATGCACTTAACGACACAGAAGTCCAGCGGTAATAAATGCACCCAGAGAGCGGGGATCAGCGTACCTACAGAAGAATCAACATACGCACCTAGCATCCGGAAGATGATAAGCCCACCAGGAGAATTCACGGCGAAAGCCCGAAGAGTCGTCGAAAGGTCAACGCAATGCAAGTCGAAACACGAAGCTAGTCGAAACACGAAGCAAGTCGAACCACGAAGCAGGTCAAAAAGAAAGGCCAAAGCAAGTGGAAAAATGAGACGAAAGCAAGTGCAAAAATGACATGAAAGCAAGTGGAAAAATGAGACGAAGCAAGCGAAGTCGACCAAGACCAGCCAAAAGACAAGCGAAGTCGAAGACCTCCGAAATCCAGAGACGCAGGCTGCTGAAAGACGCTTCGGTCAACAAAGATCACCAAAAGTCTACCGAAGTTCATAAGTCTACCGAACCACGACGGCAATCAACAACTGATTTGAGTCTAAGTTGTCGACGGAGCAACGAACTTCAAAAGGGGGGATGACCATGTCAAAAATGAGTCCTACCGACAAAACCAAATGCCCACCGGGAGGCAGTCTACCGAGACACACTGAGAAGTCGACCGAGAAGTCCACTGAGAAGTGGACCAGTCAAGTCCTACCGACAAGTCAAAAGCCCACCAGGACGCAGTTTACCGAGACACACACTGAGAAGTCGACCGAGAAGTCGAATGGAAAGTGTACCAAGTCAACCAAGATTCTATTGAAGCCTCCTTTCGAGAGCGCAAGCATGATGTCGACCGGATGGTCACCGAAGCGGACTTCCAAAGACGATTACCTAGTCAAGCAGCGTCTACGAGTCAATGCCACTACCGGCTGCAAGATATATTCTATAGAGCATGCGGAAGCACTGCACAGAGCTCAGACAGCGCTCGCACGCTTGGACTTGGTAAGTATAACCATTGTAGAGAAGCTTATGTGTTAGCTGCCGACAAATGAGACGCAACTACACACACTTGACGTATACGATCAATGATCACTGAAGGCTACAACCGATGCTGGCAGCGGAAGCTCCCATCGATGCCAAGTCAAGAGCGCACACTCTACCACCCTGATGATTCCGACAATGACCTACGCCGAGATACGACCTACGGGAATGATGGTTGTTGGAGCATGGGTTAGGAAGTTGAGATATGCAGACGGGATCACTTTTAGATGTTTTCTTGTTTCTCTCTTCTCTTCTTCTCTTCTTTGGATTTCGGCCCGGTACAAATGGCGTCGGCACGGGTTTTTACCACCAGTCAATGGATGTGGAGTTTCCCCGTGCGCCGGATCCGCCGAAAGGTCGCCATTGTGCTGTACCGATCGGTTGTGGGACTTATGGGTTCGTACAATTGCGTACATAGGATAATTGTTTCATTCTTTGTTTCCCTTTCCTTTCCTTTTCTCTTGTATGGTTTATGCAGCCCAGGAGGTCTGCGCCTAGAGAGAGGGATAATGTAACGGCGGCACGTGACCCAGGTCCAGGTAACGGCCATTCTATATAGTCGGCTCGCCACGAGACTTAGATCTCTAGCGATCATCTTACCTATACACCACTTTACTATCACTCGAGTCCACGTTTGCAACCGTATACCATAATTACCATACGTATGCCTATACGGCCGAACGCTGGCGTACGCGCCCTTACAACATGATGTAATAAATCCAATATACCTAAATCACACATAAAGTAATAGAAAATTAATATGCTTGGTTGAAATACTCAATATTACAATGTACTTAATGTTGGAAGATATTTGCCAGAGAAATGAAAGACATGATATCTGGAAGGGTGTGGTCACACTTGAGGGGTCGCGAGGAGGTTGAGTCTATTCGCTAGCTAGCTGCGCGGAGCTTGATTGTGCCAGCGCCGGGTTACCTGGTCAGTGCGCTGCTGCAGAGCCACCCAGAGCCGCACCTTATTTACACGTCCAGACTGCCCACAGCTGCCTCCGCTCCAAGAAAACCAGCGCCAGCCCCCGAAACACAGCAAACAACAAGAAAATACAGCTACAACCCCGAGAATCCCACCTCCTGTGTATCACCAGCCATTTGCAGCGCCAAACACCCGTTGGTCAGCCTTCCGACATCCATCTATAGACCAAAAAACCCTTTTTCTGATGATAATATCGCAGCAAATTTCTGCGGCCGCCTTTCAAATTGGCCAACGGTTGCCAATCCAATTCACGATACCCGAGCCACTTGACCTTTTATTGTAGGGTTTTGGCTGAACTGCCCTGATGCTCAAGACTGGCTTCAACCTCATACTCCGGATCCTTGTCGGTCATCGTACACAATTGTGGTGGTGGTGGAGGATGACCTCGGCTGTAATCCGCGCGATCTCGTTTCAGACAGGGGACATTAGAAAACATTGGGCATTTTCCAGTGGGCTGGGGTGTTCAACCTGAAAGCATTGGCACCGATGGCTTCGGTGATGTGAAACGGCCCGCCAAAAGCCTTTTGAAACTTTCTTGCATGAAGATTTGCCGACTCCGATTGAGTAAGATTTGCATAGACGATCGGGAGGAGCCAGGTGTCGAGAAAAACTGAATCTCCCACCTTGAAATCGTGTGGGCAGCGAGACATATTAGCTTCCAAAATCATCCATGTTTACACTTCCTCCAACCGCTCTCTCAACACCAGCAACAACTCTAGCATCCATCAGAGACACCCGGGTATTCCGGACAGCTCTGACGGCTCTGACGGAACCTCCTACCCTCTGACAGGGAATTACACTCTTCCCCTCGCCCAGGCGACGGGTTGCGTTGCATACATACCTCCTTTACTCATCAGCAAATTGTATTTTGGTCACTGGGAGTGTCTGAGAGTTGTCGGACCAGAATCACAGGGTGGTCAAACTGCACAGTTTACTGGACTGATGTAGTGGCCTTCAGGTGCACCTGGGAGCACCTGGGAGCACGTTGAATCACTGTAGAGCAGTCTGGGAAAAACATCTTCTTTGGGAATGCTGCTGGTGCACCTGGAAATCATAGCTACTACTTATTGTTCAATGATTTTCAAACCTTATGCATTCAGTTTGTATTCTCATCTATGTAACTATGTATCTATATAGCTACCTATCTACACACAGAATATCTGGACTTGCAGCACGCGGTGATTGAGAGCAATTCATGGTGCGCCTGAAGATGACGATCGAGTGAACTCAGAGATACACTCCCAGGCCGAGATCGAGCAGGTTTAAAGATGCAATTGGAGCCCGAGATTGAGTGAACTCCGAGATGCACCGGGAGGCCGTGATCGAGCAAGTTTGGAGATGCGATAGGAGACTGAGATTGAGTGAACACAGAGATGCACTGGGAGGCCTTGATCGAGTGAGTTTAGACATGCACTTGAAGGCCGGGATTGAGTGAACTCAGAGATGCACTCCGAGCTGTGATCGAGCGAGTTTAGAGATGCACTTCCAGCAGGCTATGATCCAGGGAGATAAGAGGAGTACTTGGAGGTGGTCGATCTAGAGGCGGTCAATGGGAGGCGCACCAGGTGCTGAGACTCTATTCATCGGTTAGTTGACGCGAAACTGTGGGCACGTGACGAGGTGAATTTACCTTTGAAGGTCTTTTGGAGAACTGCCTGGTGGCAGTCGATCTGTAGGGCGGTACGCCGGAAGCTGAAGTTACATTCAGGGGTCAACTCGAAATCGAGAGAATCAAGGGACAGAAATTATTTGGTGTATGCTGTACTCGGTGTATGCTGCACTCGGCGTATGCTGCACTCGGTGTTAACTCATCCTGATGGCATGGAGAGATAGAGAGGGATGACTTTACTTTGTGTTCTTGCAATGATGGTAGAGTTGTGGACGAGGAAGACAGGGATGGGGGATGAAGATGAGAACAATATGGAGGATACGAGCAGACCTGAGAATTCAGGGGTACAACGTGCCTGATTTGGTTTTGAAGACCCCGTATTAGTGTTATTACGCGCCGGATCGGGACTCGTACCTGCTGTATCGGGGATGGTCAATTGACTCGCACATGAATTCCTTTAAGTCCCAGTTGCTCATGATGATTTCCCCCATCTCCTCTGATCTCTCTCTATCTTGTGCTCAACTCTACCATCACCTAAGAACAAGAAGTTATGTTATCCCTCTCTATTTCTCCATGCCATAATCAGGAGTTAACACCAAGTAAAGCATATACCAAGTACAGCATCATCCCGAGATCGACACTCTCCCGCTCCCAGGCAGATTCCCGCTCCCAGGCAGTTTCCCGCTCTTTGCCAGATTCCCATCTCTTGGCGGATGTTGTTGAACTCAACTCTCTACAATCCCACAATTACATGTCAACCAATGAGTAGAGTCTCAGCTGCCGTCACGCTTCCCTCCAAATCGACCGCTTCCCAGTACTCCTCCAATCTCGCTTGATCATTGCCTGCAAGTGCATCTCCACACTGGCTCAATCACAGCCTCCCAGTGCATCTCTGAGTTCACTCAATCTCGGTCTCCAATTGCATCTCCAACCTCACTCGATTAGGGCTTCAAAGTGCATCTCCAAACTCACTCAATCATGGCCTCCCAGTTCATCTTCAAACTTGCTCTATCACGGCCTCCAAGTGCATCTCTGAGTTCAATCGATCTCGGGCTCCAAGTGCATCTCCAAACTCGCTCGATCACGGCCTCAGAGTGTATCTCTCAGTTCACTCGGTCCTAGGCTCCAAGTGCATCTCTGAGATCACTCAATCTCAGCCTCCAAGTGCATCTCTCAACTCACGCGATCACGGCCTCCAAGTACATCATTACTGAGCGACGGCAGGTGTCCAGAGATACAGGGGTAACTGAGGTGAACTGAGCGACGGGGAGTACATATTCTGGAGACCCCAGCGTAGATAGACATCATCTCATTTTCATCTCATCCTATCATACAATGAAAATACACACTCTTTATTTCCCAACTTTTGGTCTCACTAGCTCTTTCCGGAATGTCGTGGATCGACGCAATTGCGTGGATTCTCACTGTCGGGTAATATCATATCTTCTCACTTTCTCCCTAGGCTCCTCGAGCTAGAACCTCCGATTATGCTCGACTACTATCTGTGACTAGATTGACCATATGTATATATATATAGAGATACTTAAATAATGCATGCCATATCATGAGGTAGCGAATCTTGCGACTGTAACAAAGACGAATATAATAGACGAAATGCCTTGTGCTTAGGGAATGCTGCGTGTAGCTTCTGGACCGATTTACATTTTGCTGATGTATGCAATGGATCCATTATGACGCATAGTTACAGTTGCCCACAACCCCGGAGTGTTCGTTTACAATAGGATACCGAAAGAGTCAGCAGAAACTGGGAAACCACGATCGGAGGGGGATATGCAACGCACCGCGTTGTCTTGGCGCTGAGCGCGGAGTAGTCTGCCACCGGGGTGTCTCTGGCAGCTGTGATGGAGCGCATCCACTCGGACGGAGCCATTCCGCCCCGATGGCAAGGTTTTTTGCTCATGAACATGCAGAGATCAGATATCATCTGCTTGGCAAACTTATCTGCTTCCAGGCTGATTTTCGGCATCCGGTCAGCACTCGGGATTGGTACTAGCAGATCAATATGCATCCCCGGCATGAATCCCACGTCGGCCCGAACAGGGCAGGTTTGAGAGACTTATGGTACACTCACGGTGTAGGTGAACTCAGCCAATGGTAGCAGGCAGTCCCATCATTTTGGGCGCTGAGCCACGTACGCCTTCAAATAGCGTTCGATGACTTCATTCAGATTCTCCGCTTGGCCATCTGTTTGCGGATGGTAGGTGGTGCTGTGACGGCGTTTGATTCCCAATTGGGCCGTCAGGGATCCCCAGAAATCTGACATGAAGCGAGTATCCCTATCAGAGATAGTATCATCAGGAATTCCCCTATTTCGAACACACATGTCAATAAACTCTCTGGAGAATGCCTCTGACTTTAGATCCTTTTCCCTGGCTGCGTTCCATCGCACTCTCTTGGTTAGTGGATCGACAATCGTAATTATGCAGTTGTAGCCGTCTTTGGTGGTAGCTGGTAATTTAGTAATAAAGTTGATATTAACCCTTGAAGCCCGTGTCTCCGGAATTGGCAGCGGTTGCGGCAAGCCATACAGCAGTTGGTTGGAATGCTCCACAGGGCGGCAAACATTGCAACCTCGAACCCATGCCCATACGGTCTGAGCTAAGTGAGGCCAATACAATCGTGATGCAATGGCAGCTGCCATTGTTTCAGCTCCTTTGTGTCCGCCACAAAGCGGAGAGTCATGATCTTCCGAGATAATGTCGCTCTGCATGTCCAACGCAATGCACAGTACCCCAGTATCCATGCGAAAGAGAAGGCTGTAATCCAGTAGTAACAGTCTTGGTCGCACTGTGTTTTTCTGACGATGCTTTTCTTTCGATTGCTGAGACGCCCAATATCCCGACTCCTTGGTTACCTCGGCTCCCTCATGAAGGACGTTGACAATTGGACTGCAATACGCGTCTGCCACCAGTAACTCACACACCTCCGGCTTCCATTCCTCGCCGCCTATGATCTGGAGTTCCATGGTATTAATGGTAATGGTGACTGCTGGGGTAGCTGACACTGGATGGTGAATTCTGCTCAACGCATCCACTACCAGATTGGCCGCCCCTGGGAAGTACTCGATTGAACAGTCGATCTGCTGTATTTTATCCCGGTGTCGCCATTGGTGGCTAGCAAGCTTTTGCTGGTTCAGGATATGCTGCAGCGATGCGTGGTCTGTATACACTGATGTATGTCAATTGCTAAGGTAAGGCTCCCAGTGCATCAAATTGTCATGGATCACAAACAACTCGCGGTCGTATGTTGCATAGCGGGTTACGACTTCATGAAATTTTCGTTAAAAGATGCTCAGCGGACGTTCTACAAACTGGCCCTCTGGTCCGCATGGTTGTGCTTGAGCCAGAACGCCTCCAAACACCATGTCTGAAGCATCGGTGCGCAGGATGTAGTCGCTCTCAGGCTCATGTAGTGCCAGCAGCGGAGCAGACGCCAAAGCCCTCCGAATATTGTCGAACTCCGGCTGATGCTTCCGATCCCACCAAGAGGCACTATTATCGGCTGTCAATGCGTATTGCTGTGTGGTCCAGCGCGCGAACTTGTGCTCAAATTTCCTATAGTAGCTTGCCAACCCCAGGAACGACTGAAGCTGGGCTGCGCTTGCCGGTCCATGCCAGTCATTCATGGCTGGTATCTTCCAGTCCTGCATGTAAATTCCACTCGAATTGACCTTGAAACCAACGAACGACGTCTCAGTGGCTTCAAGAACGCATTTTCGCTCATTCAACCGGAGATGTGTCGACCTGATTGCCAGCAGGATTGTGTCGAGATGTATCATGTGTTCGGCCTAACTGCGAGAGAGAATTTGCATGTTATCCAGGTACACAATTGCAACTGTGTTCTACAGGCCCAGAACGCAATGTATGGCGCGCATACATGCTGACGGCATGTTAGCCAGACCATTTGGAATCATCGTCCACTCATAAAAGCCATCCGGAGCGACGAACGCCGTCTTGTGCCAGTCATCCGGGAGTATGCGTAACCGGTGGTAACCACTGGCTAGCTCAAGCTTGGTAAACACCCTGGACACGTGTACCCGATAAATGAGATCGTCTATGTACAGCAGTGGGTACCGGTCTCTGGTGGTGATTGTGTTTAGGCCTCTGTATTCAACGCACATGCATGGTCCAGAGCCATCCGGTGTTTAAACCAAGATCACCAGTGCCGCGAATCGGGAGTGGCTGTCAGTGACTCAGCCATTGGCCAGTAACTTGGCAATCTGGGTTTCGAACTCCAAGCGCTCCGAATCTGACATCCAATATGGCTGGCAATGAGGCGGCTTTGCTGTTGGATCGGTGTCGATGCAACAGTTGTGTGTCGAAGCTGGAGGGACTTCCGTTGGCGGTTTGAAGTGATCTGCAAACGCCTTCCTGACGCGTAGCCACCATGTTTCGAGGTCTGCCGGCTTGTGAGGAGTAGTCTCTTCCTCCTCCTCCATTTTCTTGTCAATACGTTCCTGAATATTGACAATACAGAGTTCTGAAGACTTGCACTTGGCTACAAAGGACGCGGAGACCATATTGATTGCTGATCTACGGGCCACTGTGTTGCATTCAGCCCGAACTTCCCTCAACCATCCCTGGTGAGGTCGCAGACCTACAAGTGATCTTGTGATCATTGTTGATGGAAGGCGGGAGCCTTGGTGCCGATCAGTCCAATCAGCCACCAGCATATGTGGAGTATTAGTTTCATGATCGATGATATGCAGATTGGCTGCCATCCAATCATTACTCACAGGTAGGTCATAGATGACTCCCAAGTTGAAAATCGTGTACGACCTGGAGATGTCGATGTGATTGCCGGTGACACCTCTTACCTAGGCCTTCAGCGAAACCTGCCATCTATCCTCCTCCGCTGTCTCTTCTCTTGCGACGGAGATTCTCATTTGCCTGCTAAGTCGACGTTTCAAGCCCAAACAGTTGGCATAGGCAGTATCCCCGCAACGATGGGATGCGCCGCAATCAAACAAGGAATATGCTGAACGAATTTATTTTTGGAGGTTGAAATGGAAGTGTTGAAACGCAGTATGTCAGCATTTGGCGAACTAGAGGGAGCGGAAGTCTCATTATCTGTCAGGCTGCTCAAGTACAATATTGCATGCCGTATGCGTGCGTTGCAATCTTCCAATTCCTTACGCTGCACCGTTTTCGCTTTTCCAACAATATTCTGGGTAGTAGGACATTCCACCACTACTCCCAATTGCCATTTGCCTTGCCGTCCTCCTCCTCCACAACCTCCTGCTCCACTGGCGAATCTTCCCCATCATCGTTCACACTTGCGTCCTCCACTGCCACTGCCTGGACATTATCGATGCCCCCGGCTGCTGGCCTGGCCAAAGTTCCTTGGCCTGCACAACGAGTATTGGTGCAATCACGACCACCATCCTGTCTGCTGTGGTTTCCACCTGTTCTTGCACGGAAAGCTTGGCTGCGCCCCGGAGTGTCTGGAGTCGCACCATCGCGTGCCTCATGTCCAAAACCGTTACAGTGGTGGCACCTGGTATTGGTGTTAGCTACAGTAAGATCCATCGGCTCCGGACTAACAGGTGTTGGAACAGTGGCTGCGTTAGGCGGGACAAAATTGGCGCCGTGGTTCACTGATGTAGGTGTGATAGCTGGATGTGAAGTGATATGATCAGAGAACTCTCCGACCATCTCCACAGCGACAGCCAACGTGAAAGGGGTCCCTGGCTGCAGCATCTTCTGCATGGGGGCGGAGGCGATGATCTGGTCTGCAATTCCCACAGTCAGTTTTGAATAGTAGTCCTCGTTCAGGGAATCCCCGCGCGCAATAGTGGTCACTTTGGGCTGTATGTGGATAAGCTCGGAGAAGCGCATTTTAAAATGCGCAACTCCTCCAACCCCTCCGGAATTGCGTAGCGTGTGGATCTCCTTTCGAACAGCAGTAATAGCGACTTCTGGGACAAAACAATGGCAAAAAGCGAACTTGGAGAGCGGCCAGATTACCGGTGCAAACGAGCCGTCTGCAGGAGGAATGACCATGACATCTTGCTGACAAATCGAGTGCGCGAACCAACCATACACCTCAGGACAGATGAAATGCCAGGCTGAATCAATGCACTTATCAGGCTCCGTGGTACCCATTGCCGCTCCGCCTTGGCGTACCCAGTGCTCCACCTTGCGAGGGAAAAGATTGACAGTCTCCAACTTGAGGTCCCCGGTAAACAATGGAGGCTGGTGCTGTTCAAAGTGGGATTTTAAAAAGCACCCTCCTCCACCACCATTGCCACCCACACCGAGACAAGCCATCATTTGAAAAAATGTATCACATCAGCCACCCCAAGTTTCTGCCTCCACCAGCGCCTCGTCTCGCACGGTAGTGACCGTGCCAAGCTGGGCTTCCAGTGACTGTATGTGATGGATAAGGCATCGGAGGTCGTCAGTTTGGGAGGAGTTGGACAGGTCGATTGTCGTGTAGACATAAGTAAGTCCTTGGTGGCTGATGGCTGTACCATCGGCATCGGCAGCAGTCTGAGGAGGGCGAGCCGTTTGTTGAAAATATCGAATCTGGCCGTCATCATTGGCAACTTCCGGGAGAAGCCAGCCGAAGCATTCTTCGTCCATTCTGATTGGTGTAAGTTCTTACAGCAACTTTGAAAGGTTACGCCCAACAAGGCAAGAACATAGCGCTAGCTGACCTGAATACTTAGCGTAAAGCTTGCAGTTGTAGAACGTGAAGTTGAACCGTTTGTTGTAGTAGGCGTGGTATTTGAACGTCGCTTTGCCTTTGCAGTCGTACACGCAGAATTTTCGTCGTGTCGAGTTTCTCGGAAAAAAGAGATTCCCAGCGAACCTTCTGGCGCACCTCTCCTTCACTTGATCGCGGGATTTGAGAGCTGCTGAATGTCATATGACTGAGAGAAAGTAAAATTGAGAGGTTGCTACAAACTGAGGGGTTGCGAGAAGGTTGGGTCTATTCGCTAGCTAGCAGCTCGGAGCTCGCTTGTGCTAGTGCCGGGTAACCTGGTTAGTGTGCTGCAGCAGAGCCTCCCAGAGCCGCACCTTATGTACACGTCCAAACCTCCCACAACACTGGGGCAATACTGAAGACATACTGTATGCTGGGTTAAACTCAAACTCCAAGTTCATAATAAGAAACAACTACAAAAGGGTAGAGAGTATTTCCACAGTTATCAATTGCAGTCAGTTCACAAGAAAATGAGTTCAGGGAGAAGCAACAGAAATCATTCAATCTTGACAACCTTATTTGATATACTGTATGTCCATGACCCCTAAATTATCACTCATTCTTGATATTACCATTTCCATCCCCATTTATAATCTTTTACATCATCAACTAACTCCCTCTTACAATAGTCACGATATACCATCTGACATTGCAACACATCCACTTACATCTTGAGCACACCACATTATCCCACCACTAATCACAATTAGCAATACACCAATCTTACCTCCTCTAATGTCAACAAATATTTGCAATTTTCTCTATTATACATGACTTTTAGTATTTCCAATCTGTTGTAATATTGTGCAACGATAGTATTCCCCCCTCATGCTCGAGAAACTCTGAAAGTGTCTTAAAATAGTTCTCGTTTGTTTACAAATTGTTGGTGGAATTTATCTATGGCTTTAATGATAGTTATATGCTTGTAGGTTCCCAAGTAAGTGAGGTATAATCTATCCAGAATATGAAATACTAAATTATTATTCAGTATATCTGGAAGTCTTTGATACATTGCACAAGACATTCTTTCATACTATTGTTCTTCTCTACAAGGGATTGAAGAATTTGTTGTGCTGTATGGGGGTTGCTAACTGCCAGGTTCAACAATGCTACCGATTTCATCAGATGAATTATTTACATTACTCGAATGCGAAATTCATAGCTATATAGTGATATTTGGTAGGAGATGGTATTGGATCCAAGCCAGGTTCAATTGAGTCTCTGTAACATCTGGATTGTCTGGATGTGTTGGGTATCTAAGCATAATTTACTGGCAACCTGCATATTTGATTTAAGTTTTTCGGAGTGACACCTAGTGTTAGCAACAGGTCTGGGTAACCTGCCAGTGTTCCGGGTTTCGACTGCGAAAACAGTTCGGTTTGGTTCCAGACCCATCCAGAAACCTGACCTGCTGCCTCTTGGTGGGCCAAACGAGGACATATACCCATCAACCAGCGGGGTTTCCCGGGTTTGGCTAGACCCGTCAGTTCCAATATCCGGATCTGGCTTTCGGGTTTCACAATTCATTGTCGCATCTAGATATGCTACTGTTAATCACAAAAAATTGACATTGGTATGTTACTGTTTGTTTTGGATGTATTGGCCCCCTTAATCATCAAAACGAACAGAGACACGTGCCCTACCACATCCCGAAAATGAATGTCAACGGGGTATCAACGATTGTTGGCCGTGTATCTTGGGTATTCTGTGTGGCGACCGGTTACACAGAGTCATACACATAGTATTGGCCGACTTTATAGCGACAAGAGTAAGTGAAACACTCCCTACCCCGTCTGGAAAATGAGCGGCAATGGAGGGTCAATGATTTTTGCTCTTGCATCTTCGGTAATATGAGTGGCACTTGATCACAAGCATCCATAAACAAGCAATTGGCAGCCTTGTTAGGCAAATATGTACAGAATATTCCTGCCACATCCTCCTGGACAGTAACACCTTGTTTCATTTACAGAGCTACCACCAAGTGTTCTTGAGCCTTTTGACTTACTAAACCAGTCAAAATGATGTATATGGATAATCACGACGACATTGCACAGTGATTAACCATGATGCAAGCCCAACAATCGTTGACGCACCGTTGACACACATTTTCAAGTTGGGGCAGGCAGCATGTCACTTTCACTTTTTCCTATAAAGATGGCCAATACTTTGTTTATGACTGTCTGCAACCTGTTGCCACCCAGATTACCCAAGATACAGGACCAACAATTGTTGGCACTCCATGGATGCTGATATTCAAGATCGGGCAGGGAGGGTATCGCAATCTGTTTTTCCGATAAATGCAGGCAGAAATTCCTTTATGACTGTCTGCAACTTATAGGCAGTCTGATTACCCAGGACGCAAGACCAAAAATCATTGACGCTCTGTTAACCCTCCATTGACGGTCATTTTAATGTCTTGTTTAGTCAATATCTGCTGCCATTGATAATTGCATATATAATTATTTTGACTTTTTGGTTGTGTTTCTGTCTGATTGAGAATCAGCTCGCTGGAAAAGCTGAGCCCAGTATTATTTTTGCACTGGCCTCTCTCATTCAACCAAAATTGATATATCTGTCTGAATATCACATTTTGGCAGCTATAGTTATATTTATGAAGGAATATCCTCATGCGACTGCGCAGTATTCTCCCAGAACATTTCTCAAAGTGAAATTCTCGGTCAAGTAACATATAGAACCTGGTGAAAACATATTGACCCAATCTGTCCTACTTTTTCTTGTTTCCCTTGTTCCTCCTTATTTCCATTGGACTGACAGTCAATAACCCCTTGTCAGCCAGTTTTCTTGACCTCCGTGCTGGCCGAATTGATCCAGGAACATGTGATGCGGCACTCACAACCTGGGGCTCTGGGCTTTCCGAATTCTTGATGCCGTTACCTAGCCCTGTATCGGATTGGTCGTCTGCATGACAGTTGTCTTTGCTCTCGTGTGGATAATTGAAGTCACCTTTCCAGTTAAGCCAATTTTCGGTGTCGGAAATGCTTGCAGGTGCGCTATCCTAATCACGTTCGGCCGGATGACGGTAGATTCTTCCGATTCGGAGGTCATTTGATACTTCAATTCATCCGCCAGGTAGGTTCTCTGCAGCCAATGCTGGTGGCAAAAGTGATCTTTCTGACGATGTAAATGCAGCCACACCATCATGTCGAAAGTTCGACCAGGATGATTTGATGCGGCACTCACAACCCTGCGCGCTGGGCTTTCTGAAGCCTTGATGCCATTGCCTAGCTCAGTATCGGATTAATGGTCTGCATGGCAGTAGTCCTTGCTCTCGTTTGGGTTATGCAAATCACCGTTCAAGTTATGCCAATTTTCGGCCTTAGAAATGCTTTCAGGTGGACTATCAGCATCAGTTTTGGCTGGATGACGGTCGATTCTCCAGATTTGGCAGACATTTATTACCTGAGTTCGACCTCCAGGTAGGTCCTTTGCAGACAATGCTGGTGGCAAAGGTGATCATTCTGACAATGTAATTGCTGCTGCACCATCATGTTGAAAGTTCGACCAGGATGCTTTGAAGATCGCTTCAGTATCTGAAACGTATCCTATGGCTGTCATTTGACTGTTTCGAGTGCGAGATTCCTTCTGTGTAGCATATAGGTTTTGGCTGCCCTGCCACATCTCCAAAAAGATGTTGACGTTGGCCATTCTGTGCAATTGTCTATCCTCCCCCACTTTCTTCAATTCCAAATCGTATTAGGTTGCCGCGGTATCCAATGCTGTGCAATCGCCTGCCATTATCCCATGATTGGCTCGAGCAAACTGCCTTACTATGACGTTTTCCCGAAGCATCTCGCCAGTGGTTTTAGAATGTCTCCCAACAATCACACCCTGCCCAAGGGAAAAACTGGCCTCCACTCCCACACCATGTGGAATAATAGAGAATATGTCGCGAGCCACATTGAAGAGATTGGCGTACATTGATGGCGTTTTGTCTTGCTGGCGCCACCAGTCGGGAATATCCAGTAGCTACAATGTACTAATTGTCTCCATTGGTTCGGAGTGATAATCATTAACATTTAGGTTACCATGCCCCCAGTTCTTCGGTGATCCTGGTGGTAAATTTGAACGGAGTCTTGCGGCTGTCAATAAGCCAGCTGCACAATCGCTTCATCCCGGTGTCATTTTTGCCATCCTTTGAGGCATTACGTATTCTGCACCATCGCTGGAAAAATCATATGGATCCAAAGATGATTGACCAAATCCAGAAGCCTTTGCAGAGGGGAAGATATTGCCAAGCGGGACATTTTCGGGTTGGATGACGGACATTGGGTGATGTTTGGCGTAGTATTCATTCTCCACATACTTCAGAAAGGCCTCCTGGTATTGGGCAGTACAAGAAGTCTCGTCCTCAGGATTACTATCCAGCTCCTTGTCCCACTTCCAAAATGATGGCAACTTCCGGCACGGATCAAGGATAAGTGTTGAAATGAGGAGCAGGCGAGTCGTTGGAGTGACTTCAGCATAATATTTGAACCACTTCGGGCGCGCAGCCTTGACGGCGAATTATAAGTCTTCCTTTCATTGTGTCATCTTCTCAGCCCAAGCTTGCACAATGCCATCCATATGATCGAACATGTCATTGTAGACATTGATGACATGATGCAGCGTAACTGTATGCCTTCTAGACATCTACAGGGTCCAGTATTAGTATGGCCTTAAAACCTCCATGACGTACTTGACGATAGTCCATTCATCCTGAGTTGTGAATAGTGGCCAGTAATCTCTGTAGTATGGATTCTTCAACCACTCGTGGGTAAAATCTCGTAATCGGTTGGGTTGCTCAAGCAACTCCAGTCTTGAATCCCCCCATGTGTTCATATTCATAATAGGTAGTACTGCAACTCGTACGTTGACTTTTTGACATTCAAAGAACTCTTTTCAACGACCAGGTGTCAGCGTAATCAATACAGCAAGCATTCTCTGCTATATGAAGGTCAGCTTCAGGTCATTCAGAATGTCTTGAAATATGTACTGTCTCTATTATCTTTGCCAAACCCGGTCGCATAGCCAACACCTAGTTGATTCTTGCATTGCACTTATTTCACAGTCTTAGACTCTTCCCAATGTGTGTGCTTTCATTCTCTCCAAATTGCTGATAGCGCTCATGGGCTTCCCAACACTTGGTGCGGCCTTTTACCCTAAGACTGCACATGAACGCACCCAAAGCAAGCTGGATGACGTGCACCATGAACGGTATGTGGTTTCTGATTGCAGGCCACAGGATACCGGAGGCATCAAGGGTTGATTGTAGTTCCCGAGTCATCAGGTAATTTACAGAAGCATTATAAGTCGTAATTCCTAGTAAATGGCTGTTGGTAAGCTCAAAATGATACAGAATCTCCTTCAAATGTAGGGCTAGGGTTGCTCCAGTATGTTGACCCTTGACCGATCAGTCTTAATAACCATTCAAAATAGGAAATGAATTGGCTATCAACCTCGTCGAATGCGAGTTGCACATCTCGCAATGCCCAATTGGGATCCATACAGTACGCTATCACCGATGATATCGCTAATTTGTTTGTTGATGTCCACCCATTTAAAGTTAAGCTAACTTTGTTTCCTCATGACAATTGCTTCTTGACTGCATCGACTGTCAGTGAGTATTCCCTCCACCGAATGTTGCCAAGGGCGCTGGCGGATAGCAGCACCAGCTCGCGACATAATGCATTAAATGACTGTTGTAGCTCGAGATTTGATATAGCATTCCATAGAATGTGAGCCAAAACAAATCCTAACACAAGGTAGCGGTTCCAGGTATCTTCGTGAAATTTGGAAGTTTGGTAGTCCTTTCCTGCTAGTTTAGAGCATAGTGCCTGTCAATTCGGTTAATATAGGTGACATCTAACTGTCGAATATGAATTTCTTTCGTGAACTTACTATTGTAATTCCACAACTGCCCTGTCTCTTCAATATGGCGAAAGCGGTTTCAGCAACGGTTGTATTTGTCAATTCAGAAACTTCCGACTCTGTTAATTTGTTTAACTTTGCAATGTGTGCTTTTGCTAACAACTGTTTCCCCATGCAGCTGGTCTCATGATCTGATGGATGGCGAAGAACTTGGTGACAAATGATACATATGATTCCAGGGCTGCCCGTCTCTTCAATTCCGCAGTGCAAATGGAATCGCCACAAAGACGCATGTCAGGAATCATTCCAAACCATAGGATGCTTCGAACCCACATTCATTGAAGCCCACCAAGTGTTAAAGATGATTTGTAAAGTAAGATCGCTCAAATCGCAAATAAAGACTTGTTCATTTTTGGAAGATATCATAACCTCTAGCAATGAAGGGTTAATAGATTGGGAATCCAACATGGTTGTAGGAATTTGGAAACTGCGTAATTCCAGTTGCAAGACTGTCAAAAGTAATAATATTGTTAAGTAGAACATTACTGTTTAAATATTGACTCTTGAGCTCCATGCAAGACAAAAGTAAGACCTGTGAGACATTGCATGCATAGTGGTGAAGTTGCATACAGGGTAATACTGACAGGACAGACAGTTCCAAACACCATTTAGGAACGACACAACGCATTTCGTTGCAGTGAAGCTTACTGAGCCCCTTGAAACCTGTTGGCACTCCACTGACACTTATGTTCAGGGGGCGGAAGTGGAATTGTTATTTGCATTTTTGCTCACAACAGCAGCCAATACGTTGATTACGGGTTCATCTCAATGCACAGACTGTGGATTATGCGGGTTGAATGACCAATCATCATTGATGGTCTGTTGACCCTCCGTTGACGCTCATTTTTAGGACATAGTAGCAATGTTGTCGCTAGCATTTTTGCCTAGAATTGCAGCTGTTAGTTCAATTATGGGTTGATGTCGCTGGACAGCCGTTGGATTGTCTAAGATGCAAGGCCTGAAATTGTTGACGCTCCATTGATGCTCATTTTTTGGACATAGTAGTGATGTTGACGCTAGCATTTTTGCCTACAATGGTGGCCGGTAGTTCGATTATGGGTTGATCTCGCCACACAGCATTTGGATTGTCTGAGATGCAAGGCCCCAAATCGTTGACACTCAATTGTCGCTCATTTTCGGGACATACCAGCGATGCTGTCGCAAGCAGTTTCACCTAAGAAGGCAGCCGGTAGTTCGATTATGGGTCGATGTCACCGCACAGCCCTTGGTTTTTCCAAGATGCAAGGCCAAGAATTGTTGACGCCCGGCTGACTAACATTTTTTGGATGGGGTAAAGAGTGTGACGTTTGCCTTTTCAGCTATATTGCCAACCAATACATTTACTTTTGCACAAGCTGACAATGCAGCCGATTGATTTCCGAATGTATAAGATGTAGGATCGTTGACGCTCTGTTGACACTCATTTCCAGGATGGGGCAATGATGGTCACATTTGCCTATTCGGCTATAATGCCAACCAATACATTTACTTTGGCAGGAGCTGATAATGTAGCCCTTTGATTGTCGAATGTGTAACACTGAAAATGGTTGACGCTCTGTTCACGCTCCATCTTTGGATGGGGCAACGAGTGTGTCATTTGCCTTTTCGGTATTAACGCTGACCAACACAATTTCTTTGGAAGGACCAGGCAATGGAGCCCTTGGATTGTTGACTGTGTAAAACTAAAAATCTTTGACGCTCTGTTGACGCTCACATTGAACACATCAAAAGAGCCTTCATACACTCAATAAACGTATGCAACGGATTGCAAATGCATTATTGACATCCAATATTGCGTTTCTAAGTAGTATCATTTGCATCCAGAAGCTATGTGGACTTTCAATTTCTGATCCACCTCTATCCACGTTGTCTGACTGAGAGATGACGTGGGCCAATCACATTCCTGCGCTTTCGGCCGGCCATTTATGGCATGTAGATCTTTTCACTATCTTTCCATTAATGTAGCTCGACTTCCTCACCTTGCCTCATCCAGCTCCTACTACTTGACTTGCATGACGTACCATAAGCAATTATAAATATCTCAACCATGAGCACCAGGGCTGTGTGGAGAGTTATGAAGTTTGATGAATGGATAAACATGGTATCATGGTTGTCAGTTAGACATTTTTGTATTGGGCACGGACTGCTCCTCCTATGACTTGTATGACATCACTCACTTACATTGTGTTAGTATATTTCGTCACTAATTTAGCTTTTGCTTTCTCACTTGACATTCATTGGCAAACAGAAATCGAGCTTATTGGCCACCATATAACCTCATTTGGGTTCTAGACCATGTGTATGGTGCGTTCGACCCTTGCACATGCCTAGACAAATTATCAAGTCTCACAATATGGTGACTGACATCAGGACAATGCTGACATGTAGCAAAATCGGTACTAAAATTGCTTTCAACCGGGACATGACGTCAAAAATATCAATTTGCATCTCTATCCCTCCGATTACTCGGCAGTGGTCACCACGTCTCCGTCCGAATCTGATCTCTACATGGTGATTTGCTGACGAGGCTAAATGCAAGGGTAGAAGCTTACGAGGTCAACAGGCTTTGCTTTCCGCATTGGTGATGAATCGAGCTCCGCAAAGGCGCAAGACTAGCTATACCTGTGTCCGACTGTGGCTTCCTAGAACCTAGCCTCATATGACTACCTGGTGGTCAAGAGGTACCTTGCAGCATTTGTGCTATTCCGGGGACAATATCAAGACAGTCCATAAGCTCTCCAAATGTTGCAGGTGTAGGCGCGGCTGCATCATCAGCTGTTTGCAGTTTAACGACTGCCGGAACCCTCTATTCGGTTGTGCCATACTTCTCATCTCATTCACAGAAGTACTCGGCTGCGTCCCCCCATCCCGGTTGTGTCAATTTGTCAAGCTTCATCTACTTCCGCCAAAACCTAACCATGCACTGCTCTGCAGTTTTGGTGATTGTGCCCATCACCGAGCTGAGTTCGTCATCTTCGTACAGCTTGCCCTGCTCTGTCTCCTCAACATCCTCATCTTCCCCATCCTCCCCATCGTCAGAACTTGCAAGATCACTCAAACTGTCTCAGATGGCAACCATCATCTCATGAAATATCTATTCGGGCTCTCAGGTGGTCAACCCCGCGTTTTCAGCTGTCCCCGTATCTTCCTGCTCCTGCCTCATTGCTGCCTGTGCGTCTTGGATTCCCTTTCTTGCCCAAGTGGTCTCTCTCTCAACATAATCCTTGATCCATTTTACTTTCTCTTCATTGCTTAAGTAGTGCATTTCTTGTCGTTTCTCGGCCGATAGCTTCTTTTTGCATTGCCAGCTGCGCAATGCCCCAAGGACTCGGACAGTTTCTGCTTCCAAGCTGCTCTTACCTTCATTCACTTGACAATGTTGTCATGTGGACCGCTGTTTTGATTTGCCGCATTTGCCAGCCGGAAGTGGCGAAAAGTTCTTTTTTGGAGCATAGACCATTGAAGTTTTTGTTGACTTTGTTGTTGGGCGAGATGTCGGATGTTGCAAGATACGGACAGTATGGAGGCAAGCTGTGTCTTTCATGTCAAAATAGGTACGTTTGATCATCATGAACAAAGCAAAATCTGGCTTTTGACTGTCAATGAAATGGGAATAGTTAGGCTAACTGTACAACATGACTTGATTGTTCGCGTCGGTTTCATGTATTATCCCGGGGATCATTTGAGACAAACATCAGCACACATCCTTTCCCTCAAAGAAGGTCCTATTTATATCTGACAATCATGAGATTTCGGCTGTCGTAAACCTCAATCAATCCCTGGAAAGAAATAAACAATATCCGACCAACTTGTTGTAAATTATGGGACGGTGGGAAACCCCTGCAACTTGCAGCCATACACAGCAGGATTCTACTTGAGTATAACGAACAACTTGGCCGCTACTTATTCGATTCTGACATGAAGCCAACTATATATTCCTCAGGACTTCCTACTTCTTTTCATTATCATCTTCCTCTCCTATTCCACACCACCAAATCATGGATACACACCACAGCCAGGGGAAACTGGATCCGAATCGAGCCGAGCGACGGGTGTTTCATTCAATAAGTCACTCATTGGCACACAGCAAGAATGCAGACACCAGTTAGTTCACTGTGGCACTGCCAATGCAGCCACCAAAAATATGACCCAGGATGCACGTTTAAAAAATCGTCTGTAAGACCAAAAGCAGCAAGAATAAGAAGTAGCATGTGATTGGATGTGAGCATATCCATGACGTGGTGAATGGCCATCAGTTGACCATATAACATACAGCGGATTTACGTAGAGAGCTACACAACCAAATTATTGCTAGACATAATGGGAAACCTGCATGGTTGACGAAGGCATTCATCGGCAGAGTCCACAAAATCGAACATCATGATGTTGTCAGCTCTGGGAGTTTCGCAGACAAATTTGCTGATAACCATCCCTGTGAGTGGACGAAACAGGCTTTGATCACCATAGAGGAGGCTATGGCAGAGTATATCATTGCGGTAATGGCTGAATCTCATTGTTAGAAGCAGCAACTACTTTCTTCTAGGTTTTCAACATGTCTGCTACTATGACAATGCAAGGGGGTCGTGTACAGCTGGAACAGTCCGACATGCGCATGGACTTGAATATGGTCAAACAGGCCAAAGGTAGGTTTTCGCGCGCCATAATAGAGGAAACGGAGTATCTGATCAAGACACCTCGCCAAGATGTGCGAGTAGTGAAGAAGAAGCAGGGTGTTGAGTTTCTGGGTCATACAAAGGTGCAGGCTGTGATAGCAAGACAACCGGCTATGCTTCGTCAAATCCACAAGGACGGATGACTCCCTTGCCACAATGGCACCACAAAGAATCTGCAGACACACTGGGGTCGCAAAGGTACAGGTGCACCTCCACTCGACCGACACAGACGGCTGACTCCACAGCCGACGCCTCGTCTGCCTGGATCGCTGCCTCTGCCTGGAACATCTCCCGCGCCACCCGGCAACAATGCCAGAGCTCAATGATCCCAAATCATCAATTTGCCGGCAGGACATGTGTATTCACATACTTCTCCACCCTGCACTGAATTTTTTACTCCTGATGCATATGCCCAGGATAGCCAGCATGATACACATTTTGATCCACATATGCTGCCTGATAAAGGAACATCCACTGGTTTGTACAGTATCTGCTGTGTGGTAATGCAGCTGACAACCATATTGAAGACCAAAGCAGCCAATTGAGCGAACCTGCAAGTGATGACGAGCTTTGATCGAAAGGAACGGGATTTTGAAGTGTATTATTACCTACAATTAGCGGACGCTGTAAAGTATATTTTACAGGATCTATCTATATGAATTGTTAAAGAACATTGTATTGATCAAGGAGAAAGTAAATGAACATGTGAGAAAGGCTGCCAAAACAATGTGAATGATATACTAAGCACAATCAATTGATTGCGTAATGCGGATACGCCCGTGGCGAAACGAGCATCAACAGAGTGTCATTACTTTTAGGTTATGTAAGTCTGGTAATTAAGCATTGATTTGCTCATGGTTACACATAATGGAGGTAGTTACCACCTTTATGGGCAAAAATTATAACGGCACGCTCCCTACCTCATCTTGACAATCAGCGTCAACAGAGCGCCAACTGTGTTTGGTCTTGTAAGCAAGGTAGTTGTAAAGTGATTCAATTGCTGGTAGTTTTACCGTTGTATTGGCAGCCTTTATAGGCAAAACAGCAAGCGACATGGTAAGTGCCCCATTCTGAAAATGAGCGGCAACCGAGCCTCAACAATTTTTGCCTTTGCATCGTTTGGTTATCTAAGTGTTGATTGGTGGTAATAATTCATATACAATGTACTGGCGGCCTTTTCAGGCACAGTGATCCGTGAGATGTTCATTACCCCATCATGTAAATCAGGGTCAACGGAGCGTCAACGATTTTCAGTCTGCTACGTCAGGTAATTACAAAGTGATCTAGTAGTGTTGAGGCATAATGGATGTAATGGCTACCTTTATAGGCGAAAAAGAAAGCGACATGGTCATGGCCCCATTCTGAAAATGAGCGTCAACTGAGCGTCAACAATGTTTGGTCTTGTATATTGGGTAATCAAGGTGTCGCGTGGATGTCTGGAATTATAACAGAACTATTGACCGCCGTAGTACTTCAAAATACAACACACAACAAGAACAACATTGATTCCAGGACAACCAATGTCGCAACCTGCACAGTGATTAAAAAGGTATATCTGGATATTATTTAAGTGCTTTTGATCAAATACAATTATCAAACAGCAGAAGTAAGAGCATTATATGAATCTACAGACGGTCCCGCTGGACAACCCGCTGACAACCCGCCAAATTCAGACAGGTTGGGAGATGTCCATTGAACCATACCCAAATTGACAGTTCGGGTGTATTGACGACCCAGACCCCATATTTGGCGACAGATTGGTTCTGACCTGGACCCGCATGCGAAGCGGCGGTCTGGAACTGTTCCTAACACTAGTGACACCCATTTTATTCTTACATAGCCAAACTTTGATACATTTCCACAGAGCCATGTTTTTAAATTTATGGAAAGGTTTGTTGTATGTGGTTACCATTGATCTTTCACTAATCAGATCTTGAAAGGTTTTTTCCAATGTCATTTGGAAATCAGTATCCTAGACAACAACCAAGGTGCAGCACTTTGTTATTTCTGGAGACCCATTATTCACTGCATTCTCTACAAGAGATTGCCACTACATGAAGTGATCTTGTTGATTACTTTCAAAGAGAAGGTGGTATTTTTTCAATATCATATTGATTGGTTCCATTTGGCCATCTGTTTAGAGATGAATCTCTATATACAGTTATCTTTTGTCCCCAAGTTTTCTGCAAAATAGTAGCCAGAACACTACGGGAAACCACAGTCCGCAGTTTGAAATAATTGTATTATTTAACCTATAAAGTTTGATCATATCACTAGTGGACAATGCAGTAGCCCATTTTGATTGAATATTATATAGGAAGGGACAAAGTGATCCAGATGAAAGAGTTGGTCAATGATGACCTAAATTGCATCATATCTGTCATACTCTGTTTGTCCCAACACATAGCCAATTGAAATATCTTTTCATGATTTGACTGGTATGGCGAGTAGTCTAACTACATGACAGGCTACATGGTATAAACTTAAGACCTGTTTGCCGACATGGCAATTCTGAATACATTGGTCAAAATTCTTCCCCACCATCTTTCCATAGTAATGTCTATTCATGAGGGCTCAGGTGTTCACCCATTCTGGATGACTAGTGAGGGCTGTATCCTGAAACTACTGGATTAGTTGTAACCATAGTTTATTGGATTCAACTATATACCCCCTTTCTCAATACCAGAGACTTAGATTTTCTGCATTACACTCAAATATCAGTATTTTCCTTGAATTATGTGTTTATGTATTGAAATGATCATCTTTATCTGGAACTGGATTGGCCAGATCAGTATGATAGATGAGGTCTGTGCTACTATGGCTTTCTCCTGGAGGCAGACCATTGGGCAACAAACTTAGGAATTCTGAGAGATTGTGTAATTCCAGGACTCACTGTTCTGTATTTTTGAATGTTTTACACCTTCCACTAGTGTAGTCTCAAGGCCTTCTTGCTGCAGCATCTGATTTACTGTTCAATTTTTCTGGGCTGTATACTATTAAATATTCAAAGCATGATAATAACTCAGAGCAGCATGCCTGCTATTAATCGAAAAGCTTCAATGTCAGATAATAAAGTAAGCTCGCATTGTCTGTACGTAAATCAAAATGTTGTACTGCCCTACCTCATCCAGGTCTCCACTCATCCAGTGGGTTGATAATTGTAATAAGTTTAATATTGAACACATTGTAGTTGCACTTGATGGGTGTGTTGGTTGTTGCATAGTAAGCTACCAGGTGCAGCAGGCCCTGAGTGTGATACTGGGAACAGGACTCCAGTGCAAATACACTATGAGTCATCTGTGGGCATAGTGACTTCTCTCCTATGATTGAAATATTGCATGACAAGGGATATTGTAAGTATAGTAACTATTGTTTCAAATACCAGCTGCTGTTTCCAGTTTCAAATAAAGGTTGATTTCTGTCGACAATTCTGCGACACGGTACTGTCTTTTAGTATTAGCAATGGTTCCGGGTTACCCGGCTTCAGTTCACATTGGAACTGAAACCAAGACCCTTGTCCAGGTGAAGAACTGCCACGGGAGATGAACCAGGTGACTTGTGCCAGGTGGTTACCCCGACCGGACATAATCCCGCAGTTTTTTGGCTTGGTTGGAAATGGACTGCAGTTCCATTTCGATGTTTGTAAAATTTTGGCTCCAATTAAGTTTTCGAGTTCTTATCATAACACGACATGGTCTATATGTAAAATATCCAGTGTTAGGAGCTCTTTCACCCCCTAGTCTCCAATTTGCACTGCGATCAATATTCGCTGAGTCACTATGAAATAACACTCACAATCATGCCAGAATCGACGGTTTTCAACAGCTACACAACGAATATTGCTGAGATTCAAAATCGCCGACCAGCAGGTGAAACAGCTTGTGAAACTGCGTGATTTACATCTAGATCACGACACGACACAATCAGAACTCAAATACTTAATCGGAGGGGAAATGTCAGGCTTGCGACGGCCGGGTATCCCAGTGGAAACCAGCCCAAAAGCAATGGTCTGGGTGGTTTGTGTGGTACAACCCGTTGCAACGGTCCGGTTGTGGTTCCAACCATAACCCGGCACTGTTCGAGCCGTTTGGAACTGTTGCTAACTCTACTGTCTTCCCCCTATATCATGGCATGAAATGTTCATATCGGTTGCAAACACCTTTGAGCTGGAAAGGTTTGAAGAGGTTATTTAAGAGTTCCTTGACTGTGGGCTTGTGTTTACCCTATTTAAGGCCTTGCAAAGAAAGAAGGAAGTTGGGGTCTTTGACTGTCAGGTAGAGCTCAGGGGAACTTTCTGCTCTGAGGTGGTGGCCATTCAAATACCTCTTCTCCATATACATGAGAGGAGTCTTTGCATTCTACAGATATCATTGTTACTTAGGATCACATCTGGTATAAGTATCAGAGGATTGAGCAATATTTCCGCAGATATTTCACAGATGTCAGTAAGTTCCATTTTGTCAGAAAGATGTTAATTGATGTCATCAATTAAATGACCAAGAATCTGTATCAGATATCAATATTGGAAACTCCGCATTGCAGTTACTACTACAGACCTAATGTCGGACACTCAATGTGAGAGATTCATTGTCAGAGACCCAATATTAGAAACTGAATGTCCTGTACACAATGTCAGAGAAACAATATCACAGTCTCACTTTCAGTGTCTCAATCTCAGTAACCAATTTACTAACTGGCTTACATAACTTCTTAATACATTACAACATGGTGTAGAATTTGATAATGGGGTTAAAAGAGAGAGTGAATTTGATATAGCTCAAGTTCCATGCCTGAACTGCTGTTAAGCCTTCCGGATATTAGATAAGCATTTTACACCAGCTTCAACCCAGGCTATTTTCACCAGCACTGAAAAACAGAATCCTTGGGTCAAGCTGAACATGGTAGTAGACTATCTCCAACGCCATTGGTATGGTGCTGAATACTAATTGCTCAGTGGATACAAGAGGTCCTCAGGGGATTTGAGAATTACTGAGCACTAATTAAAGCCATCAAGTTGATCCTGATTGATCTGAGTAAATAGTGGTGGATTGAGAATGTGTTGTTGAGTGGCTACTATATGTATTGAGACACATACTGTATGGGATAATTTCCCAAACATATATTGTTATGATTAATCTACTATTAAAGTCAATCACGTCGACAATGCCCCACTGAATAATGTAAGGATGGTCAGATGAAGCTAAATACTTGTGGGATTGGACAGATCAAGTATGCAGATGCGAAACTGTCATAGGTTTTTAGAAAGTCAGAACATAATGTTATTTAAAACAATATAAAGCATTGATCGTATTGAAATGCTCATCAGTTTGCAGCCAAAATATTGGCTCATACTGTTTTATATATTGCTGCTGCAACTGCTACTTACAAAGAGAACATTCCAGCATTCTACATATCACACACTGTACTGCAAAAGTATGTATACTCTGTACCACAAGATCATTTGTGGTATAATGATACAATAACTCCTGACTAGCTTCCAAGTCAACTATGTGAGAGCTGAATAAATATACTTGAGACAAGTAATAGATGCCTCACAACGATTATTTCCAGAGGCAGCCTGAATCCAATTAAAACATTTTACCTGGAAGAAATGAATACTGTATATGCACTTCGTGTCACTATGTTTCTTCAGCACAATGGGGTTTTACTTCTCACTGCCAATTGCCACATATACATCTGCACCAAAATTCATGCAACCTTTCCTGGGCAGGTGTACTACACCACAGGTTAGTGGAAGGTATTCACCCATATTATGAGACGATATATAGCCAGTGACCTGAGCTGTAGATATTCCCTAGTGCAAGAACCCCATTATATAACACAGCATAACTTCAGTATTCTGGGGATGATAACTGAATCACCCTGGCTCTATTTGCTGTACCCCATTATTGACAACTTTGTCATTTGTTTGCACATACCGATGTTTATACAATATAGCTCAACACCTTCATCAATTAGCGCTTACTGCGTCCAATACCAATGCCAAAACCCAGATCCGCTGTACCAACTAATTACTTGTATGGAAGAATTCGACAAACTTGTATGAGAGTAAAGAAGAGTTGTTTTAATAGTGAAGCGAAAGCTACTCCATTCTGGAATTTTAACCCCTTTATAGTTGTATGACATATGATACTACATCTTCTGTTAAGAATAATCTCGTCAAAATTCTGGTCAATCAAATTGATTCCAGTGGTGACCTCATTTACATCAACAATTTTACTTCAGGTTAGATGTGAAGAACAAAGGCAAGATTCCATGAATTGTCAGAGAGATTATCAAAAATTAAATGTTGATTGTGATATGATTAGTCAATGAGTCAGTGAGAGGATGTAAGAACATGACACAGTATGAATAAAATAGAGAACATGTTCAAGAAAGTTTCTCAGTGTGAGTATGGTACAGATAATATTAGAGATAATGCGTAAGAGACATCATACAAGAGAGTGTAGCAGAGATGATTAGGTTTGAGAGAGTGTATCAGCAAGCCTGTTAGCATCAGAATATTAAAGATAGAATGTCTAAGTGTTAATCTCTCAAAGCAGGTAGCATGTTCTGACTGTTTGGTTCAGTATTGATAGAGTGATTCCAGATATTGAAATTGGAGGATTTATTACAAATATATTTGAGGAACAATTGTCACATGGATCAACAGTCATCCCTGTTGTACTGAATGGTGACAATATGATGCTTTTAATGTTAAGAACTGACAATATGCATTGAACACATTGACTCAGCATTGGCAATGTTGGAATGGTGCAGTAATGATTAGTTAAACTAAATAGCTTAATACTAATCAGTATTTTACTCAAGTATCCAAATGAACCCAATACACCTCAGCGACATGTAAATTAGTTCGGAAGTTGTACCTGAACAACTCAGCAATTGTGAACAGCCACACTGGTCCTTCAGGTTTCACCCAAATGTTCCCAGACAGGCTGAATGCAAAGTGATATGCTCTCAGGTGTACAGAGACAGCTTCTGTGGTGCTCATCAATGCTTCAGATGTTGTGGAACTGAATCCAAAAATTCTGACAACTGGATAGTTGTCTTCAAAATGCTACAAAATCAAATCATTAGAATGTGCAAAGTTCAGAGCTATTGAGACTAGGGACCATGCCATCAAGCCTATTCTGGTGTACCACAAACCTGGAGCCATACTCTCCAGGTGTAATTATTGTAATGTGTATATTACAGAGTACAATTTGATAAATAATCACACTTCAGTACTCCTTGATTCATATATTCCACTTATTATACAGTCCAGCAGGTAATTAAAGCTACATGATTATTAACAAGCCATATGCAATAGATTTAATCTGATGCAGCATTCACTTGCACAAAATGTACTGGTCCAGTAATTGCTCCGATGGGTACAATGTATATCTTTTTAGTCTGTTCAACAGCCCAGATGAACAAGTCAATACAAACAGGCTAACAATGTGGATCGTTGTACATTATTTGAATCATCATGACAGATAGTTGAACTTGAGGCAGTGTTCCTAAGCGGCCAGGCCGGCCGGGCTTTCCATAGGCCGGGCCAGGCTGCCCTTAGCGTCAGCTTTCAAATGAGCACCGTGCTTGCAGGCTTTTCAAGCCAGGCTTGCAGGCTTTTCCGCCCGGGCCTGCAGGCTGTTTCTTGGCAGCCGGGCAGCTGATCTGCAGGCCCAAGCCAGGCAGCCGGCCTGCAGGATGTTTCTTGGTGGCCAGGCGGCTGATCTGCAGGCTGTTTCTTGGTGGCCGGGGGGCCAATCTGCAGGCTTTCTCCTGGCGGCCAGGCGGCTGGCCGGCAATTTTTGTTTGCCAACAAATAAGTTCAATCGAACAAGCATAAACATATTTTGTTCAACTGACACCCATTGCTGCTGCCTGAAGTCTTAAACTGCAAAAGCCACCAAAGTGAACTCAGCCATCGTCCATCATAAGTTCATAACCTTGCTATCCGTTGTGGTGAAATGGTGGGAGCAAGAAAGCAGAGAGCACATCATCAACACTCCGCCGCTCCTCTTGTGCCATCCAAAGAGAATTTGTGAGAACGAGTGGTTCTGGTTCGAGGAGCGTGAGAGGATGTAATGCTGCCTGGCCGTGAGGATCCACACAAATCGTCTGGATCTATGAAAATTTGCGTGGGAACCAAGAAGTGGGAAAGATAGAGTGTGTATTTTCATTATATGATAAGATGAGCTCTATCTGCCCTGGGGTCTCTCAATATATATTCCCCGTGGCCCAGTCCACTTCCGTCATCTCTGTATCTCCGTACACCCCCCATCGCTCAGTCCTCTGCCAAGCTGAGTGGTGGTGGTGATGAGAAACGGATTTTCCTGCCACACCGGGCCTGCAGGCTTGTCAAGCTGGGCCTGCAGGCCGCTAAAAAGCCAGGCGGCCGGCCAGGCTTCTTCGGAACACTGACTTGAGCACATAATACCTATTGTGGAGTCATCTTGAATCTCTTTGTAAACATCGACATCCTGTTTCCCACTGGCAGGTGCTTCTGGAAGTGAATAATCCGATTCAGTTGAATCCAGCTAGAGTATAATACAGCAAGAGACAGAACTTGGCCTTGGAAGGGGTTATCAGGGTCATTCTCTTTACTTGCCATATATTGGAACTGGATGTGCTGACATTCATGCATGGTCCCTTGGTAGGCTTACATATATTCTACCTTGCAATCAAGTCCCAGATGCTCAACAGAAGGAGTGCAGTGAAATGGTTGATGGTAGTACAACAGCCTATTCGGAAGTGAACTAGATATACGGTCTGCGAGTACATACTGAGCATATCTGAGCACCTGACTACTGATTTCATGTTTCCAGTGCTGTTGAAATTGTGTGTGAAAGAGCATTCCAATATTGGGAATTCCGAAATTTACTGATGCCTCTCTGAGTGAAGATAATATGATACTTCTGCATGCTCTGGAGAAATGCGAATCTCTGAAATGAAATACCCGTTGTGATATGCGGCAGAATAATGACTCCTTCTGACAATGCTGAAGATGAAATAGATAGAATCCACATGTATTTTACTGTGAATTGGTAGTGGACAGTAAGTTGAAAACTTTTGCAAGGTCAATATGTTACCAGCCTGCAAGGGCACAATACAACAGTGTCTCCTCAATAGAGTGAACACCAGAACAGCGGTCATCATACTTGAGTATGTATCAAATCTAATTGACATTGTTAGTAGATCAATAAGTTTCTTTCATATTGCTGAAATGAAGCCAGTCAGAATTGTCTGTGGTGAAATTGTCACCAGAACCCATTTGCCAAATTGAGTCTAATATCTGGCTTACATGGGGCATCTTGCATATACAAAATGTATTACACACTGATTGAAAGTTTTCTGGAGCTCCCAAATGCTCAATGTCACCCATGAAGCATCTAACTCAAACAAGCATAAGTAAAATTCCTTCTTGAACTGCAACTGCTCATTCAAAGTGATACCATCAATCTCTCTCTTCAGCTGATTCTCTATATAGTCAGTATCACGAATAATCTGGGTGGCGGCTACAGTATTTGAATTGAACAGATTGACCTGCAATTGCACATGCCTGTGAGGGGTCATGAGTGCCACCCCATACATCTTGTCTTCTGCATCAGTTTTCATTTGGGCCAGTTTTTTGACAAATATGCTTCTGGGACTGGTTTCCTTAGTCCCTACTTGTTGCAATAGGAATCACTCATGATGTTGGAATAATTTATCCAGAATCATGCATTTGACAGGGATCACCTGGTTGATCTTGTAGTGCAATTGATCTTTAGCCTTTTGTTAAACAGCATCTGACAATTTGGTTTCCCCTTGTCCTACAGTGTTCAGACACACCTGAAAATGTGTTTCTTTTGTTGATGTACCCTGTTAAGCCCCACACCAAGTACCTCCATCACAGTACAAAATATATCAATCTTTTGTTCCTTTACCAATGCGATTCTGTTGGCAACTGTTCATCCACATTGGCCTGCACTCACTTCGTCATTTTCAGTCGTCAACAAAGGCCCTTCTCTTGTGGAACTCTCTTCAGTGCATCATCTATTTTTTTGAGCGATCGATCAATGCGATCCTGTTGGTGAACAAGTTGAGTGAATGCACATACTGCATGCACTACTCCCATTGACATTTCATCAGCTTCTATTTCTGCCACAAATTTCCGTGATCAATGGAGCAGACAAATATTGCACTATGTTTCACTGCCAGTGTTCCAATCATTCCCTGAATCTGCTTTCCATGCTCAGTGCTGCATATCGATGAATTCAATTGTTTTGAGAAGTGCTGGAGCCCTGGATCATGTTGACCAGATGTAAATCTACTGTCCAATGGATCCTTGCCATTTCTAGCTTTCAGGTATTTGAGCAGCCAGTGCAATAAGTCCTTAACTAAACTCAGGAGCAGCTGGTACAATATATCAGGCTGCCAAAGCCGAGTGGCATTGCAGACAGGGTATCACCATAACTGATTGTAGATCGGGTGAACACCAACAGTGGGCAGTGCATCAATATTGATATTCTCAGGAAGATCGAAATGAACAAGCTGATCTCCTGAGTGACTGAGCGGTCGAAACGTTGAATGTCCCATTGTCCCTGTGTTAATAATTTCACATATTGAGCATGAGCTATACGAGACATGACTAACAATAACATGTTTTGGGTCATCCCAGACCCAGGCAACCAACAGAGGGTAACATGGTCAAAGAAATCCCTAAGCTCAATGTCGTTTCAAGCTGGGGCCAGTTATGTCATGATTCCTGAGTGGGGTCAGCACAGTTCCAACCAAGTAATCCCATGCCTCATCGTTGTTTGTAGTATCTTTTTCAAGACCGGAGATCAGCCCAATGCTAACACAGATACCTTCATAATGATTCTGGTCTGTAACATTTCCGATTTTGCCAATTGTGTGATAGAGTGGACAGGGATACTGATTGAATGGAAAAATGGTCACGTGGGTTTCGTCAGACACACACATGACTTGTACAATCATCTCACTGGCAGCAAGTTGATTTTGAGTATCCCACCACCCATCATCAATATGCATTTCACTTGATATTTAGTGACTTCCTGAGTCAGTGAGGTACACTGGATCAAAATTGAGGCATGCCTGATATGGGAGATTTACTATGAAAATCAGTATATGTTTGAAATAATCCATGTAGTGTAACATACCGAAAATATGGGAATTATCATGCATCCAACAATTCTCCCTGAGCCTTTGGTCAAATTCAGACAGGAGTATCGGAGGGCATATACCAATTGGAACAATTCGATTGGGAAGTTGTCCACCAATTAGTAAATGATTGATTTACATCTTGGTTCAGTAGCTACATGGATAAGCCTGACAAAAGTCATGCACAGACGGAAATTGCTGAGATGGATTCCATCGTGCTGAGTACCTGTGATGCTTGTTGTACAATCCAGTTGCTTTGCTATGTACTATCCCCCTCACTGTTTCCACTGCAACTACCTCCCAATGATTCATGGTCTTTGTTGGATCGAGGGTACAACACAGAGATGGCTTTGAGATACATGATTGCTTTGTCAGGACAATCACCCTGTAGTGGGGCACCTGGTACATTGGGTACAAGTTGATCAGTATTTCGAGTAGCTCATCGATAGCCATTGAAGTACACCTACCTTCCTCACACCATGGTGGCTCAGGTTGATCCCTGCCTGCCGGTGGTTAAATCCTACTGGATAATAGCCTTGTATTCATCAGCATTGGGTGTTGTGTGACATAGTGATTCTCCAGTCTGTTCTTGTTGAATAATTTCTGTTTGCAGAGATAGCACTAAGAATGTTTCCAGTCAGAGTTTACCATATTTGAGAAATGGTCAGTGTATACATCACAGGACCGGTCTGAATGATACTCCAAGAGGTAATTGAGAGCCTCGGAGATCTTTGTTTGAAAACAAGCTAACTCACATTAGCATATGGCTTGGAAAGTCACAAGGCACTCCACCAACTGCAGAGAAGTAGTAAAGCAAAAGCAACTTATGATCAGTGTACTTTATAGACTAGGATATAAATACAATATCACATACAATACTCATGCACAGCTTCTGCCAAAAATCATTAGTAGAGAAGAGATGGTTTCTTTTGTCATTATGGCTATCTCCTTTGGATATTGTTCATCAAGTTCTGTAGTAATTACCACAATCATCCAGATACTACATCATTATATATTATACCTAAGCTCAAGCATCTGAGTAGCTGATAATGTCAGTAGATCATCTTGATAGAATCAATAGGTGAGATTTGTAACTTGCGGTATGCTAACTCAATGATCATCGTGAACTGATCAGTTAGGCAGGTATAAAGATCAATGTGGAAATGATCCTTAACTTGGAACATGAAATTAAGCACAACAATGCAGGTAAGACATGGAGCACAATTGGAAACCATCACTGGTGCTGCCAGACTCACAGGCCTCCTATTGAACTGAGTTGCAAGGTCATACATGCACAATTTATGGATAATATCCCAAGTTGTTCTTATGTTGAAACTGGATTTGAGTTCTTCATGGCTTTCTGGAAATATCATATCATATCCCTTCTATGACCTTGACAATCTTGGAACTGTACAAACCTGAGCATCTATCACAGATCCTGGTGTACCAATTCGAGTATATACTTAAGACAGGCCCGTCAGGAGTGTTTAATGTTTCTTTTGCTCAGCCTATCTTCATGGATACAAAATGTAGTGAAACACCACAGTTCATGGCAATATAAATGCATATAAGAGGCCTTCATTCTCCTGAAGATTGCTGGTACCTGTGATATCCTCACAGATAGTCCGATTTATTTTACATTGTATCTTACATCAAGACTTGTTTACCACCATCTTCTTCCACAGAGCTGAGTTTGCAGTGGATGTCGAAGAATGGATCTCCACCGAAGACAGTGAATATGGCTCCACCACGTGGTATATTTGGCATACAACACCCTGACAACAATTTTCGATTATTAGATAATAGTTCTTGAACTGCCACTAGGCAAGACAGTTCATTTGGAAAATACACCAATCAATTTCATTTGATGCATGGGTATGGTTACACTTCTTCACAGCAGCCATTTCCAGGTGCTCCTTAGCTTTTCCACCATTCCCCATTCAACATCAAACCTTGTTCTCAACCAATCACCAATGCAAGCCAATGATATCCCAAGTGTGAGCTACCATTGCAAGAATATGAACTTGACCATGACAGGTATGGCAGGTCTCAAATGTACCACCCTCCACAGTTGTCAGAACATGAGGTGTCGTTTTCTTGTGTACTGAAACTACCCCCTGTACTGCTGGGAAACAATCTAGTCAGTCGGCCAACAGTTTCCAGCTCTTCTCCAGCAGGACCCTCATGTGGTGTACCTGGAAGACCCCCTATAGGTATGCCAACCAAAATATCCCAGCTTGCACGAGAAGTGTGCAAAACTGTTATCGCAGGGAACCTAAACATACCACAATTGGGGAGTGTGTTTTTGGACAAATAGAATCTCAAAAATGAGATGGATGATTCATCTGACTTGGTTACTACCAAAGGGAAAACCCCAATCATCTGGAACCGAATGAAATTCTCCTGGGAGCTATGTGCGAACAGGGTGGGGCAACCAAACAGCAGTGAGTTCAACTGGTCTAAGTGAGTATAAGTGGCTGGGATTCTGGAGAAAATGCATTATGACATTATCTGGAGGCAGAATTATTTCAAAATCGCTCCAAGATGGACACCTGCACTGGGAAATGGCAGTGGAAGATTTTTGGCAACACTCCAGACCTGGTTGTCATTGAACGATTTTGTAAATCCTGAAAGAATTTGATGACAGTGGATCAAGGAGTGCGTGAAGAAACCTGCAAGTGAGGTTCAGAAGTCGAGGAGAAATTGATGGTGAGCAAACAAGTATATGGCACAGGATCTTGTGGAGCACACAGGCAAATAGGTGACAAATGCACTCCTACAATTGCCAAATGTAACTCTGAAGGTTGTGATTGATTAGCTGTTGAATGGCAGCAATAACCTTAAATCCCCCAAATAACTCCAAGCCTCATATATAGGTGTAAGGTACTGGGATAAGCTGCTAAATTTCATCAAAAACATTGCAGACCTGAAAGATTCATACAGTCTATCATGCATATTCAAGTGTACCTTGGAGTTGGATGAATTGGGTGCAGAGTATATAGAATTATGCACACCTGCGCAGATGATAAATAACCCCACATATGAACAGATCACATAAAACAGTTGCCTTTCAGATGTTTTCAAGTTGAAACTGGGATACAGTTGGAGGATACATTTGACAGAATTGAGGATAGCTACGGGGAGTGACATTGTGGAGCATGTATTCAGACTGGCCAAGGCAATCCTCACTTGCCATATTGAGGCTACATATACCTTACTGCTTATCATTATAAGTAGACTTTGAAAGGTTCCAAAGAGGGTGGAAGAGTGGAGGGAGAAGATGATAGTGGGCAAGAGAATGGTACGGGTATTGATGTAAATTTTGATTGAAAGAATAGGCTTGATTATATTCAACACATATGTAATTGTTCCAATGCTTGCTTGTCTGTGAAATACCAAATATTACAATGCACTTCAGGAGTGCTAGAGTATATGCACATCAGCCCAGCTTACCTTGGAACAAGAGAAAATGATCATGGAGGATGCAAAGAAGACAGACCCAGGAGCAACGGTGGTTCAGGAGCAAGTCGAGGATGGTGCAGAGGTCCTTGATCCAAATAATTGCAGGTCAGTTGTTAGTAATGCTCACAAGACAATCAACAACAAATTGGAACATGAGCGTCTTGATAATGCTGTTCCACTGCTCAATGCCTGTCTCATTCACCAAACCAAAAATGACCATGTCCCTGGCAACATGTATTCAATTCCATGCCTTCCTGGAGCCAAGTATCTGGCATACAAGGTTTCAGTGATATCACTGATTGTGAGGACATTGGTTTGGGATTTGGATATACAAGAAGCACTGGTTGCAGCTGAAGTATATTGAGGGAATGCGTTTACATCGCTGACACCAGCAATGATATGGAAATTGAAACCCAAGAAGAGTGTCGTGGGGTGTCCACTGGAGATTTTGTAGGGGCATAGCCATGCCGAATGCGTGAATATGGTGTAGAAGAACAATCTGAGAATGATTGTTCAAGTGTGAGAGTGGTATCCATTGAACTCAGCGAAGTAAGTGCCCTGCCGGCATATAGAGATTCAGACTACTCCATCTCTACAGCATCCGGTACTCATTGCAGCCCATGAACTAATCCTTGTGGTCAAAATCCCAGAAGTCGCTGAGACATTCAACACTACTAAAGACAAGACACCATATCAGACTGATTTCACACTTGATTACATGTTGGACTCGGAAAATGTGAATCCCATCAACTGGGTTCTGATCACCTCTCTTGACGAGCCGGAAACTGATTGAATATTGACATTTTTTATGTTATACTTTAACATCCAAAGCAAAAACATCAAGCAATAGCCAACACTTGCACTGTTCTTTGAGTTTTAAGATTCTTGATGAGTCTCATCTTGAGAGAATGAAGGATTGTATTGGCTGCCATATTGCAATGGAAGCGAGAATTGGATTCAATCTTCAAGTCAAAGCTTTGCTGGGATTCCATTCACTCATTCATTGGTATTACCAGACATTGTGACTGTGTTCAGGTGCTCCTGAGAATTCCGAGGATAATACTAGGATGGAAAAGCCTGGCACAGAAGCACAGTATTCCACAGTGAAGAGTTTCATGGATCCTGGGCGGACTGATGATGAAAAAGCTCAACAAGATGCTGTGCCCCAGAATATATAGCTTCGAAAGCCTTGGACAACCAGCAGGTGGTCAGAACTGCAACTTGCAAGTGAAAATTCAAACCTGCTGATAATGATGCAGAATGAATACCTCGTTGATTTCGAGTCAACTAAGGAAGAGCAAGTGGAACTGAAGATTGTTGTGGAAAGATGCGCTTCAGACAGTGCTTCAGCATGATGGGAGGTGCATAGCTGGTGGCGAGTATGGTTTTTGATACTATTGGGTGACACCAAGGATCACAATGATGTTTAAGTACAATCGTATGAGTAATGGCCACTTGAGACTTGGGTGGATTCGCTGATTTTTTGATCACTGAGAAGAACAATTCTGCCAATGCCTATCAATGAACCTATGGAGTATCACAAACTTTATGAACAGAAAGCATTAAGTGATATGCTTCCTCACACACAAGAGAAAAATCAAAATGCTCTCCCCAGTGCACCTCCTCCACAACACCTGGTGCTATTTTTGTTCCTCATCCTCACTGCATTCATTATTCGAAGTTGCAGCTGACCAAGTGTTTGGTCAATCATGTGGATAACTTCCTCATGTATGTGCAAATTGGCAACAATGAATGCACTAACATGCAGCTCCAATTTGAGGATTCACGAAATCCCACTGTGTTCATTACTTCATCCCAAGTGGGTGGGGTTGGCCATTGTCTTACAGCAGGAAACCATACAGTAATATCACAGAAGTTCTGGGTATTGAATGGGCAGTTGCAGGCCATTGCACAACTTATTGGGTTTGGGCAAATTACAGTTCCTGACACCTGGCTGCTGAATATGGGTCCTGGTGGAGGTGATATCCATGGGAGTGATCACCACTGACCCTCTATTGTGGCAGAATTGTGAGCCCAACCTAGTGTTAGCAACGGGTCTGGGTTCGGACCGGAAACACAGTTCTGTTCGGGTTCCAAACCGTTCAAAAACCTGACCTGCTGCTTCCTGGCAGTCCAAAACCGGCCCCGTACCCGTCAACCTGTGGGTTATGCCGGGTTTGGCTCAATCCGTCAGGTCCAATCTCTGGTTTTGCATTTCGGCTTGTTCTATTTATCGTCTCATTGAGATATCCTACTGATAATCGTATAATGTTAACGATGGTACGACATTGTTCTTTTTCGATATACCGGCCGCCTTTGTTATCAAAATATATAGACAATCTCTCTCTGCCCCATCCTGGAAATGAGTGTCAATGGAGAGTCAACAATTTTAGGTCTTGCATCCTGGGTAATCAGAGCGGGCATTGGTTGCAGATAGTCATGATTGAGGTATTGGCCTCCTTTATAGGCAAAAGCAGAAGCGACATGCTCCCTGCCCCATCTTGAAAATGAGAGTCAAATGAGAGTCAACAATTTAAGGTCTCGCATCTTGGGTAATATAAGTGGCGCATGATTGCAAACCTCTATTAAGGAGGAATCGGCAGCCTCTCTAGGCAGATAAGCAAGGGACATTCCCGCGACAGCCTCCCAGACAGTAACCACTAATTTCATTTACAGTGATGCAAGGAAGAGTTCATGACTATTTTAGCCTAGAAAAACTGTCAGAACATTGTATATACACAATACCCGATGCATCTTGCGTTGATTACCAATCATGAAAGGCCAAAAATTGTTGACGCTCCATTGACGCCCATTTTCCTGAAGGGGCAGGGAGCGTGTCGCCGAGCTTCTGCTCTATACAGGCGGCCAATACTTTGATTATATATAGGAATGACCATTTCGCTTTGGAATTACCCGACTTACAAGACCAACAATCGTTGACTCTCTGTTGATGCTCAATTGTAGAATGGTGCAGGGAGCGTGGGACTCGCTCTTTTGCCAATAAAGCGAGCCAATACCACATTTATGAATAGTCTCAACCAATCGTCATGCAGAGTACCAATGATGCAAGACCAAAAATCATTGACGCTCTGTTGATGCTCATTTTGCCCTGGGTGTATCCACAATATGCTATTATTTTATTTGGCCTGATATATCATTAATGGTGTTGTGGCAGCCTTTGTACCGTCTTCATGTACTTTCTCCTTCATCAATAGATTGTTCTTTTATAATACATATAAATATATCCTATAAAATATACATTAAAGTGTCCGCTAATTGTACATAATAATAAACTCAAGAATCTTGTTCCATTCAATCAATGCTCATCTTCGCTGTCAGGTTCGCTCAATTGGCTGCTGTCGTCTGCACAATGGATATCAGCTGCATTACCACGCAGCAGATAGTGTACTAACCACTGGATGTTCCCTCATCAGTCAGCAAATCTGGATCGAAATGTTTATCACGCTTGCGATCCATGGCATATGCCTCAAGATTTAAACATTGAGCACCGGGAATAGGAGTATGTATATACATATCTCCGGGTGGCTCACCTTTGATTTCGGATATGTGAGCTGCTTCATTGCTACAAGGTGGAACAAGTGGCGTTTTGGGTGGATGTGGCGTCGGTTCTGGTGTCGGCTGACTTAGTTGCTCTAGTGGAGGTGCACCTGTGCGTTTGCGTCTCCAGCGTGTCTGGGGATTCGGTGCAGTGCCATTTTGGCAAGGTGGGCAGCCGTTCATCTGATATTCCCGCAGCATAGCTGGGTCTCTTTCCATCACAGCCTTCCCATTGTCATGCCCGGGGAACTCAACTCCCTGCTTCTTCTCTTCCCGGACTTTGGCCCGAGGTTTCTTGAACAGGAATTGCGTTTCCTCAACCGCGGTACGCAAAAACCCCCCTTTGGCCATTTTAGCCATATTCAAGGCCAGGCACATGTCAAACTGTTCTAGCTGTACCCGACCTCCTTGCCTTGCCATCGTTGCAGGCATGTTGAAAACCTACAAGAAATTAGTTGCTGCATCTACATATCAGATTCGGCTAGAACCTCAACCATGTACGCTTCGGTACTATCCTCCAACGCGGTTGAAGCCTGGTTGGTTCACTCTCGGGGATTCTTATCACTAAATTCATCTGCGACAATCCCAGAGCTAACAACACCATGCGGTTTGATTTTGCGGACTATGCGGACAAATGCGTCGCTCGACCATGGAGGTGTCCCAGTACGGGCGGCTATCAATTGGCCATGCAGCTCTCTACGTACACCAGCTGCAGGTTATATAATCAGTTGACTGCCGGCTACCTCGATTGTACTATACTCACATCCGATCGCATGCTACTTCTTATTCTTGGTGCTTCCAGTTTTACTTACAATTGTTAACTGTGCGTCCAGGGTCATATTTTCGGTGACTACATTTGCAGCATCGCAGTGAGCTGAGTGGTGTCTGCGTTGTAGTTGGGTCTCAGTGGTTGGCAAATTGGATGAAGTGCCCGTCGTTCTGCTTGATTCTGTTCCACTCTCACCTTGCTGAGGTGTCTGTGCAGCCATGATTTGCTGCTGTGGAAGTGAAGAGATGATGATAACGAAATGAAAAGGGATGTCCTGAGGCAGAAGACAACGAAATGAAGTGGGAAGACCTGAGGAATATATAGTTAGCTTCAAGTCAAAATGGCATGCGTAACAGCCAACTTGCCCGGTCTACACAAGATGAATCCTGTTGCGCACAGCGGTCGGTTGCACGGATTGCCAACAGCCATGCAATTTGCACCAAGTCGGTCCGATGTTGGGTGTTTGCTTGGAGGGATCAATCATGGTGAACGAACACTGAAATCTCGTTGTTGGGAGATAAAAGGGGTACATTGTTCGTCGGAAAGGACGTCTGCTGATGTTTGTCTCAAGAATCCATGGGATCTTACATGGAACAGATGCTAAATATCATGTCATGATGTATGGTTTGCATTACTATTCAAAATGTAATGACGGGCAAAATGCAGATTTTGCTTTGTTCAAGTCGATTAACCGTACCAACCTCGACATAAAAGACGCAGCTTGCCTCTATGTGGTCCATATCTTTCATCTTCCAACATCTCATCCATCAACGAAGTAAACACAAAATACAATGGTCAATATTCCGAAAAAGAACCTTTCGCCACTACGGGCAAGCAAATTCGGCAAATGGACAATGCGCTCCACCCCATGACGTCATCAAGCAAATAAAGGCAACAGCGGCTTGGAAGCAGAACGGATCCGAGCCGTTGGAGCATCGTGTAGCTTGCAATCCAAAAAGAAGCTTGCGGCAGAGAAATGATGAGAAACTAACTTATTAAGCAACAAACAGAAGGAGAAATGGATCAAGGATTATCTGGAATGAGAGACTGCTGTGGCAAGAAAGCGAGTTGAAGACACAGAGACAGCAAGTAAACAGGAGCAGGATGATATGAGAAATGCTGAAAAGGCAGGATTGACAACCACCAAGCCTGAAACATCATTTGAGGTGATGTTGAATGCCATCAGGGATAGTCTGAGCAATCGTGCAAGTTCCGACAATGAGGAGGATGGGGAAGACGAGGATGATGATGAAGAAGATCCTGTGGGGGGCAAGATCAGCGAAGATGACGAACCCGGCTGGGTGATGGGCACAATCTCTAAAACTGTACATTATTTCATGGAGCGTTTTCGGCAGAAGCAGATGAAGCTTGACGAATTGACGCAACCAGGCTGAGGAGACGAGGCCAACTACTTCTGTGAGAGGGATAAGAAGTATGGGACAATCAAATTGAAGGTTCCGGTTGCCGTTCAACCTCAAACGGCAGATGATGCAGCGTCATTTGTGCCGACTACATTTGGTGTGCCTACAGAGACTCTTGCTAGCGTCCCCGGAAAATTGCAAATGCCGCAAGTGACTTCACGACCAGGGTGTAGTCATATGCGGCTAGGTTCGTGGAAACCACAGAGACATGAATGCATTCCGTCCCTCCCGCCCACCCCGATGCCCGATTGGTCATCATTTCAACACTCAAAGCATGATGAACCAGTAAGTTTTAACACCTGCATATCGCATCCCAACCTAATTACCATATAGACATTACATTCCGACCAAGACATGGTAACGGCTCCTGCGTCGCCGGAAGAATGAATACGCAAATTGGCGATTGTGACACTGTATCATTCTGGAATTCAATACCTGTACCTATTTTGCTACGTATCAGCTTTTACTTGATTTCAGTGACCAAATTGTGAGACATGATAATTGGTCAATGCATGTGCAAGGGTCGAATAGGCCATGCCCATGTTCTAGACTGCAAATCTCATTAACTGAATTCCAATGAATGTGATATCGTCCTGCCAGTTGCAGTTAAGTTTGACACTTAAAACTAAATTACACCCGACACTCACTAACAAATATAAGTATGTGATGTCACAAGAGTCATAGATGCAACGGTCAAAGCGCAATGTGAAGCGGAATGAATGACGACCATCATGCTGCATACGATCATGCATCCAGCTGCATTACTGTCTGCACAGACCTGGTGCACATGGTTGAAATGTTGAAAATAGCTTATGGTAGGTGATGGAAATCGCGGAGAATGAGCTGGATGAGGAAAGGTGAGGAAGTCAGGCTAAATATATCAAAAACTAGTGTACGGATTTATATGCGGTTGAATGCCGGCCGAAAGTCCTGGAGCGTGGTAGGCCAACGTCATTTATCACTCAGCTAATGTGTCTAGTGGTGGATCAGAAATTGAGAGGATTGGAAGCTTTTGGATTCAAATGTGTATACATAGAAACGATTTATTGGCAGCCAATAACGACTATATGCATTTTTGCATACAATTGTTCAGCATCCACTGATTGTTGGTATGTCGTTCAGTTGAGCGTCAACAGAGCATCAACGATTTTTAGTATTACATTTTCAGCAAACGAACAGCTTCGTAGTAACATCCTTGCAAAGTGATTGTTTTGGCGGGTTCTATAAGTAAAAGTGATAGGGACACGCTCGTTGACCCATCCTGGAAATGAGCGTCAATGATGCATCAACGATTTTTGGTCTTGTGAGTCTGATAATCAGAAAAATACATGGTCACTGTGACACATCATCAAAGTATTGACCGCCTTGAAGGCTGAAAAGGGTAGCGTCGACATCGCTACTATCGTCTAGAAATGAGACTCAATGGAGAGTCAACCATTTTTGTTCTTGAATCTTGGATAATGAAACAGCTGTGCGACGATATTAAGCTATAATCGAAGTGTTGGCTGCCTTCATGGGTAAGAATGGAAGCGAGGATATCGCTACCACCTCCTAAAAATGAGCGCCACCAGAGCGTCAACAATTTTTGGTCTTACATCATGAACACTCAAAACGCTGTACATTGGCTTTAACCCATATTCAATGTATTGTCTGCCTTTATGGGCCAAAACTCTAGTGATGATATCGCTACCACCTCCTGAAAATGAGCGTTGGTGGAGCGTCAACGATTTTTGGTCTTGCATCTTGGACAATCTATGGGCCACGGAATGGCATTAACCCATGATCACCTCATCGGCCGCATTTATGGGCAAATCTGCTAGTGATGATATCGCTACCATTTCTTGAAATTGAGCGTCAATGGCGCGTCAACAATTTCTGGTCTTGCATCATGGTCACTCAACGCGCTGTGCATTGTGGTTGGCCCATAATCAAGGCAGAGGCGACCTCTATGGGCCTAAATGCCACTGACTATATCGCTACCACCTCCTAAAAATGAGCGTCAATGGAGCATGAACTATTTTTGGTCATCCATTTTGAATTATCTATGGGCTATGAAATGACGGTATCCCTCAATCCACTTATCAGCTGCCTGTACGGGCACAAATGGTACTGACGATATTGCAACTGCCTCCGGCAATTGAGCGCCCACCGAGCGTCAATAATTTTTGTGGGGGCTCAGTAAGCTACACAGCAATGAACTGCATGGGATTGTTACTGAATTGAGTCTTACATGGTCAGTCTTTTTAGTATGCCCTTGTATACAACATCACAAATATGCATGCAATGTCTCACAGATCCGATTTTTTTGCTTGTAGCTGTAGAGTCAATATTCAAGAACCCGCAGTTTGCTGTACTGTATCATTACCTTCGGCAGTCTTTCGAGTCGGATTACCCCGCTTTCTAAATCCTACTGCCATGTCGGATTCAAAATTGTTGAACAACTCATTGCTCGAGGTTATGATCTCTTCCAAAAACAACGGTGTATTCATTCATGATTTGAGCGACCTTGCTTCACAAATCATCTTCGATGCTTGGTGGGCTTCAATGAGTGTAGACTCGAAGCGGCCTATTGCTTGGAATAATTCCAGACATGCGCCATCATGGCGATTCTTTTTACACTGCAGAAATGAGGAGACAGGCAGCCCCGGCATCATATGTAGCATTTGTCATCAAGTTCTTCGCCATCCATCACACCATCGGACCAGCTCAATGGGGAAACACTTGCTGGCAAAAGCTCAGATCGCAATGTTAAACCAATCAACAGAGTCAAAGGTTACTGAATTGACTAGTTCGAGGGTCGATGAAACTGCTTTGGCCATCCTGAAAAGGCAACGAAGTCAAGGAATCACAATAGTAAGTTCGCATAGGATGATCGTATTTGACATCAATGTTGATCCATATTGACCGAGATGACAGACAAAATGTTCCAAACTGGCAGCTAGGGACTTTGAAACTTCCGAATTTCCCCAAGACACGTGGAATCGCTACCTCATGTTAAGATGTGTTTCGGCTCATATTCCATGGAACGCTACATCACATCTAGTGCTACGAATGTCATATAAGGCATTACTCAATGACCTAGTGCTGCTGTCCGCTACAACCCTTACCAAAATTTGCCAGAGGGAATATTCACTGACCGTGGGTGCAATTAGGAAGCAATTGCCATCACAAAACAAACAAAGTTTAGCTTTGGACGGATGGACATCACTGAACAAACCAGCCATAACTTCGGTCATTGCGTACAATATGGATCGAAATTGGGCATTATGTGAAGTTCAACTTGCTTTCGATGAGGTTGATTGCCTGTTCTTTTCCCAATCCGAATGCTAATTAAGGATAATAGGTCAAGTGCCGACATACTGGAGCGAGGCTAGCCGTACATTTGAAGGACATGCTTGATCGTTTTGAGCTTACCGACGGCCGTTTGCTTGTGATTACGACTGATAGTGCTTCCTCAAATGACTCGATGACACGCGAGCTGCAATCAACACTCGAGGCCTCTGCAATCCAGTGGCGGGCTTTGATGAACCACATACCATGCATGGCGCACGTCATACAGCTGGCTCTAGGTGCATTCATGAGCAGTCTCGGTGTAAAAGGCCGCACCAAGTCTTGGGAAGCCCATGAGCGCGATCAGCAATTTGGCAAGAATCAAAGCACTGACAATAAGAAGTGTCAAAGATGTCGAAAAGAAGGCAATGCTAGAATCTATAAGGTGTCGGCTATGAAACCAGGTTTAGCAAAGATAATGGAGAAAGTCTGTATTTCATGATATTTTGAAAGGCCTGAAATTGACCTTCATATAGCAAAGAATGCTTGCTGTATTGATTACGCTGACACCTGGTCTTCGAAATGAGTTTGTTGACTGTCAAACAGCCATAGGTCGCATTGCGGGACGACCGATTATGGATGTGAAGACACGGTGGGACTTGAAAATGGAGCTGCTCAAGCGAGCCTGCCGATTACAGGAATCCACACCTGTGATGCTGCAACATAGAAAATACACTGATTATCGGCCACTTTTCATTACTCAAGATGAGCGGACCACTGTGAAGTATGTCATGGAAGTATAGAGGCCATTTCGACATTGGACCCTGTGGAGGTCAATGAGGCATACAGTCACATGGCATCAGGTTATTACAGTGTACAATGACATGTTCGATCATATGGACAGTGTGATGCAAGCTTTGGCTTAGATGAAGACTCCCTGGAAGGAAGACTTGTTCTTTGCTGTGAAGTTCGCTCGACAGAAGCTGTCCAGATACTATGCTGAAGTGACTCCAACAACAGGCATGCTTCTCATTTCTGCACATATCCTCGATCCATTTCAGCAGTTGCGATCGTTTAGAAAGTGGGAAAAGGGAATGAATATTTATCCTGAGGATGAGACATCCTATACTACCCAGTACCAAGAGGCCATTCTGAAGTATGTTGAGAATTAATACTGAGCCAAACATCGACGTGTGCCGGTCACTAAGCATGAAAGCTTACCGGGCAGCAATCTCATCCTCTCTGTAATGGCTTCAGGATCCTGTCAATCATCCTTTGATCCATATGATATGTCCAGAGATGATGATGAATACTTAATGCCTAACAATGTGGCTGAGACGACACCTGGATGAAGCGATCGCGCACCACATCTATTGACCGCCACCAGGCTATATTTGAATTCTCCCCCTGACGCACCAAAGCACTGGGGGCAAATTAATCCAAATGTCAATGATTACCACTCCGACCCAATGGAGATGAGCAGTACAATTTGGTTACCGGACATAACCAACTGGTGGCATCGACAGGAGGAAACACACTCAAAGTACGCTGATTGTTCCAATGTGGTGCATGACATATTCTGTATCATACCACATGGTGTTAAAGTGGAGGCCAGTTTTTGCCTTGGCTGAGATGTGATTGGCTGGAGGCAGTCAAAAACCACAGGTGAGACCCTTCGCCAAAAAGTTGTTGTAAAGCAGTTTGCTCGAGCCAATAACGGGATTTTGGCAGGCGCTGACCCAGAATTGGATGCAACGAACACATATAACGACTCAGATATGATCAAAGAGGCGGAAGAAAGGAAATTGTACAGAATGGCCAAGGTTCACAACATTTTGGAGATTTGGCAGGGCAGCCAAAACCTATGTGCTACCCAGAAGGAATCTCGCGCTCAAAACAAACAGACGACTGCCGTGGGATACATTTCCGATACGGAAGATATCGTCAGAGCATTGTGGTCACTCTTTCAACATGATGGTGCGGTTGCATTTAAATTGTGAGGAAGATCTCCTTTGCCACCTCCTTGGTATGCCAAGGACCTCCCTGGAGGCCGAACTCAAATCTTAAATGCCCGCTGAATTTGAAGAATCAACCGTCATCCAGTCGAACGTGATGGGGATAGCGCACCCGCAAACATTTCGGATACTGATGATTGGTTTAACTCGAATTGGGACTTAGATAATCCACCTGACAGCGAAGACGATTGCGCGGTGGACGTTGAATCTGATAAGGAGCAAGACAAGAGCATGGAGGATCCGGAATGCCCATAATGGGGGGATGGGAGTGCTGCGCCAAATATTCCCAGATTGATTCGGCCTACACAGAAGTCAAGGAGATAGGTTGAACATGTGTTGATGACGATGAATGCAAACGAAATGACGAGGAATAAGGGAGTGAAGAACAAGTAGGACAGAATGCGTCGATATTTCACCAGCCTCTTTATGTATCTTGACCAAGAGTTTGAGTTAGAGATATATTATGGGCGAATGTTGAGCAGTAGCTTGTGAATACTAGTTGATAAACAGATGTATAGCTGGCGCAATGAAGCTTTTGACAAGATACATAAATTTTAGTCATGTGAGAGCGAACAGTGCAAAAATGTTACTGCGCTCGGCTTTGCCACTGGGCCAAGTCTCAATCTGTCAGAAGGAGTACCAGGAAGTTCAAATCATGATGAAAACTATTATCGACGGCGGCAGATGGTCAATGGACAACACATTACAATGAGCGTCAAAGGAGCATCAACGATTTGTGGTTTTGTACGTACGGTAATTACACAGTGATTTGGTCGCTGTTACGCATTACCTATGTATTGCGAGCTTATATAGGCAAAAGAGACAGCAACATGGTCACTGTCCCATTCTGAGAATGAGGGTCAACGGAGTGTCAACGATTCGTGGTTTTGCAAGTACGGTAATTACACAGTGATTAGTCGCTGTTATGCATAACCAATGTATTGGCAGCTTTTATAGGCAAAAGAGACAGTAACACAGTCACCGCCCCATTGTGAGAATGAGCGTCAATGGAGCGTCAACACTTTTTAGCTTCGCATCTTGGATATTTTATGTCCTGATTGCTTGCACACACCCATTCATCAGATAATGCCTCTCTTTACTGGGAATAAGTACAGCAAGATGCTCGCTGTGGCATCCTGAGAATGAGGGTTAACGGAGCGTCAGCGATTTCTAGCTTCGCATCGTGGGTAATCTATGTTCCAATTGGTTGCAGAAATCCATTTATCAAATATTGGCAGCCATTACTGGCAAAACAACAGCGACGTGCTCCCTGCCGCAACCTGAAAACGAGCGTCTACAGAGCATCAACAGTTTCAGTTGTTGCATGTTTGGTAATCAACGCATCACGCTGATCTTCGCGTTGATAACGTAATTATTGAACGATGTGAAAGGCCAAAACACAATCTATCGAAGGTGAAATACCGATTCCAAATTAATCGATAGTGCAAGCTTCAAAGCATACAAAATCATATCCTTGGTTGTTGAAAACGCGATTTTGATAAGATAGTATTCACATACTCCCAAACCAAGAGACTTAATTGAATCTATGGATGGACCCGCTGACAACCTGCCAAATTCAGACGGGCTGTGAGTTCACCCTCGATCCGTACCTGAGTGGACGGTTGGGGTTTATTGACAACCCAGACCGCCAATTCGGCAACCGTTCGGGTTGGACCCGGAACTGTCGCTAACACTAGCCCTACCCGGCCTGTTGTGTCAACTGAACATTCCGATACTGCTGATGTACAAGATTCTCGAGCCTCATGAGGACCATACGAAGAGGCTGACACAGATTCGAGACATGTTGCAGTCAGATGAGCAATCGCCATTGACCAATTGACCAGTGCAATCAAGATTTGTCTCTTCACAGATTCAGCCAACCTGATTTTCTGAACTCATATAAATATTCAAAAAAGGTCATTTGTAAGCCACACTTGACTGTATAAATGAATCTTTTCTCTTGGTCATTTTGAAGAGAAACAAAGTTTTGATGTAGGTCTTTTTCTTCTTAAATCAGTATTGGTTTGAGTGGGAAATTATTGGCATTCTTGATTGATGAAACTGTCAAATATCAGATGAAAACAATTAATAAGGACTTGTTTTGTGATGTTGTAGACACACTGGTCAATTGGGCAAGAGCAGTAGTCAAGAGTGTCGCTGGCACTGATTGACTAATGCAGCCTCTGCTAGTAATGCATTTTTCCATAGCAGTATGTGGAGTATCAGCCAAGCCTGTAGCTACAATTTCAAGTTCTCCACTTGCCTTCTCTCATAGACAGTCTGCCGTAGTTCAATCGAAACACATAGTATAACCCAGGGCTTTGAATCGTGCATGAAGGGTGTATTTGAGGCGTACTGCAAACCAGAAGCTATTTATGAATTTCAACCTTGATAGAACTACTTCCTGCAGCACCAGAGAATCCTGAATATGTCATGAGTCCAAAGTCTTGTGTCACATTTTGTCTGATTGAGTGCTGCACATTCTCCGGTTGCATATGGCAATACAGAGAGGCTAAGTGATATTGACTACGAGCATCGGTAAATGAAATATGGCTTGCTTGATCGTCCCAAATCTGCAGATCTTGGTGGCATACGATAGGACTTCAGGATAACCCCAGATCGGGATCCCAGTCAGTCAGATGATGACACACAGCTTGGGTATTCATTAATAAGCTGCGGCTTCTGCTGCCGCATATTTCCTTGTGAATGTTTAAAGTTCATCTATCTTTGGATCTGCAATACAGTCAAGTATAATGTTCTTGAATTGATACGAATCCAACTTTGGCAAGCTGCAATTCATTCTGGATGGATCATTCCAGCCCAGACACATCTCAGGACAATAAATTAGCCACCAAAGCACATGTACCAAGTTTGTAGAGTACCTCATATTTTTGTTTGCTTCATTCTCAGCAGGTTGTCTCTGACTTTGAATCAGTGAAAGCAGGGCACACAGATTGTTTTGCTGGAGTGGCTGCTCATCCCACTCAGCCTCTGCTGATTGATGGATTTATGCTTGATTAGTATGTGAAGGCTATCACAAACATGCCTTGACTGTTAAGCTCTGTGTCAACTTGTCATTTGGAGGAAGGTAGCCAACTGCACTCTAAACTGTAAATGCACATCCCTGGCAAATTAAAAACATTGCTTAACTCAATAATCTCCCAATAGTATGTTTGGATCTCCACTTCCCCATCGTGAAATATCTTCTGCAAGTTTTGGCTTAATCAAAAGAAATGGAGCATGAGAGTGAATCTCAAAAGATGAATTCTGCCAAGTGACTTAGCAGATAATGACCAGCAACTACTGCTCACCCCATGTACCATATATACTCAATGACACCTATGTCCGCAGTGATTGTTGTGCTGACACAACTGGTTTCTGACTATAGGTATGTTTCGGCTGCCAAAACCCATATGTGAAAATAGAATATGTGATTTGATCTCCATCCAGAGAGTTCAAGCATCGAGAACCTGGAAAGTTTGGTTTGTGCAATATGAAAAGACAGCTTTGAAGAGTGCAATTATCTGTCAGAGAAAGTGGAGGCTGCAGTTTCACCTATTGTATTGAATGCTGCATATCAATTCGAACCTTGGTGCACCCCAATTCCCCAGACCTACATGCAGTCATTTCTCCGCCCACCATGAGCTGATTTCTCACTTTGCATTATACAATTGTACATAGCTTTCAACTCCAACCTTTATTTTAAGTCAACTGTATAGTAGTGAGACTCATATTCAATTTGTGACTTAACCATGTGTGATTCACTAGATATTATGCACAAAATCTGAATGTGAGTGAGTATTCATGACCTAATTGTTAGCAATTTTGCCATTGACAAGAGCTTGAATTAACAAAAATGCCACTGAATCATCATTGTACCTTACCATTCTTTCTCTAGATTCTGTATTGCTCAATACCCCATTATCTCCTAATATTGTTGTGAAGATATTGTGCTCAGATGGCAGGGATGAACTAATGAAAGGGAAGTGTATTGTTATGACGTTGTCTTAAATGACTACTAACATGACAGCAGCATCCTAATACAAGTAAATGTCATGAATATAAGTGTTTCCTTCCAGTGTATATTCCACCACATTTGGAGATTCAGATTTCTCCCCTAGTGATAACACACTCATTAAGAACTCGTTTAACTCACATGTTACCCAACAAAGTCCCAAATTCATTTCACTTTGCAGATTTTCAACGCTTCAACAATTCTACACAATGTGGTCAGCTCAGATGCTGTAAAATTCATGTAGAATGATAAATTTGAAGGAGTGATATGCAGGGGCACACATTTTTGTTCAGGGTTTCAGTGCTGCATTTGCCCTGGACCAAGAGTTGGCTAATATTATAACCACGTATGTTGACTATGCAAGATTTCTTCAACTTTCTGGTGTCATTCTATGTGAGTTGGCTTTAACCAACATCCAATTCTTGCATCCATATACAGCATTGTTGATAGGAGTGATAACTGTCAATTTGGCATTGGGACTTTGGGTTCCCTCCATTCACATCCACATGATACATTCTCAATAACAGCACTGCACTGCAATCCTCAATAGACATACTAACCTTTGGAGTCATCTCTGCTGAACCATTTGACTCAACACCTTGAATTGCATCCTTCCCAACATTGAGTAACTTCTTACATCATTTGACCTATTATTCTCTTCCACTTACCCTTATATATCATGTGTATACACTGTCTCCTACATTCACCCACATTCGATCACCATTTCAGCACATGGAACGTATGCTGCGCCAGGTGAGGAATCACTATTCACAGTTGAGTTATGAAGCACACCTTAAGAGAGTACTTGCACTTGTATTCAAGAACAGAGCCAATCTTCATTGTCCATCAAATGTTTGACTTCTCACCCTCTGCCTTCTTACATTGTATTGCAGATGACTAATATCCCTGATTTCATTAATGAAGCAGGATGATGATACCAATCAGGAGTTTAGCATTGATGGAAGTGAGGACACCAGAGAGTACACATTTTCACCCAATACTGAAGAAGACAATTTGGATTACTAACAGGAGTTCTTACTTCTAGGCAAGGCATGCGGAAACACATCCTTATGAACTACAATCGTTCCACTGCAAACAATACTAAGCCTCTCAATACTATCATTGCATGCCCTTTGCTTCCAAATTCCTGAAATCCAGCTGGGGCAATGGCACCACCACTGCTCAAATGCCAAAAGTTAACCCTCCTCAACAAATTATCTGAGTCTCACTGTGCACCACCCACCCAGAAGCTCCCTCTACCCGAGTCTGGTGGAGACCAGAATGTTCAATAACCCATGGCCAATCAAGATCAGAACAGTCCTCATCACCACATGGCTACATTTGAGGTAGCATAAGGATTGAAGGTGGCCATTATATCAACAAAGACTATATGCACAATGATTTCAAATGAGAAGTCTGCAATGGTTAACCTAGCTTCGAAACATGGCATTGCAGCTCAGGATTGGCAGCAGGACTTGACAGGTGCTTCTGTAGGTGCACCATCTGTGTCTCAATTGCCTGGTTGTCCATCTCCCAATATTGATCTGCAAACATGAGAAGCTGTAAGTTTTGAATTCTGTTCGATACTCCTCTATCAGACTTACGATATTGACTATGCCATAAAATTTACATAGCTAACACTGAAGATATATTCCCATTGAGGATGGTGCCAGATGGAGCTCCTTAAACTGTTGTCCTTAGTTGCCAGATGGATTTGGGCTCGATGACTGGGCTTCAGATCCAGGTCAAGAAGCTCCTGTGTGACATGAATAGATATCCTGGACTCAATTTACCATCAATTCTTCTTCACCGCCAATATCATAGGGCGCCAGACTACTACATTCCAGTTGTTTCAACCTCTTGCTTTGCACTCTTTTGTACTTGCAGCCACCGTAATTCATAGTGCTCTTTCTGACTATGCCAGAGGAAAGAAGGCTAAGGTTAAGTTTTCTCAAGATAAATATTGACATACATTTTGCCCATCTCCTGTGGCAAATTTTACTATGCAAGCTACTGCACTTATCAATTACAGATCAGTGAGGTGCTTCATATCCCACCCTCCCCCTGTTGGTAGAACTCTTCCAGGATATACACTCCTCATTACCCATCCATACTCCTCAGCCAAACCCCTTTCTATATCATTCTGTACTTAGTTCCTCCTCTGTTGGCACTTCTCTGCCGGGGTTGGCGCTCCTCAATCCCCTCTGTCTAGATTGGCGCTGCACTATTTTATTCGGCACTCCATACCCCCCCTTTTTGCACTCCTCCACTGGGATAGACACTTCTCTATCCTCACTGGGGCTCCTCAGTCTGAATTATCACTCCATTCTGTTCTGCAGACACCCCACCATTTTGGCATTCATCCCCTGGGCTGGGTGATTATCAATCCACAATAGCATTCCTTGGTCTGCAGTGTCACTCCTCAACTTCATTCGGGACTTCGTATCCCCCCCAGTTGGCACTGATGATCTGGGATGGGTGCACCGGCATCCAAACCAGTGCTCCCTGGCCTAGATTATTCCTCATATGTTTCAATTGATGCCTCTGACCCCCTTTTCTGAACTCCTCTGCTATCATAGGCACTCTAGAACCCCCATTGGTGCTCCCCTCTGTCTGGATTGGTGCTCCTGTATCTCATTCCATGTTCTCAACCCCCTTTTTGGAACTCCACCGCCAGTATGGGTACTCCTCCGGAGGAATTGACCCTGTGCAATCCCCATTAGGGCTCCTCAGCCTATACAGGCACTATTGTATTTCATTTAGCACTGCTCAATCTACTTCTGTGTACTCCTCTTTCCCACACATTCACTGCTCATCTTGGGGGCTCCTCATTTCTTCAGATAGTTGCTCACCTTTCTCGTTACACTTAGTTATCATATTGTCTTTCAAACCTCATTTTGACTTGCAGCTAGCTAAAATTTCATCACATCTTTGTACAATATCACAAATCAAGCCAAAGTCATTGCCATTCAGTTTCACCCACCAGCCTGGTACTGATTACCAGTAAATACAAAGAGTGCCTCCAACTTCTTGATACTGTTGATGGATTGTGTGTTCCTGCTTGCCTCAGCCCTGATGAGATGGAACATGGAGTCAATGACATTGACACCATGTTCGATTGATATCATTTGATTGCTGTTTTGGGTGGTTATTTTGGTGTAGCAGCTTGTATGTTCGAATTACACACCTTTTGCTTTGGCTCCTTAAAGAAGTAATTTATTAAATAGTATGTTGTTTTAGATATTGTTAGCAAGAATACGAAGTATGATATAGAAGTGATAATCAACAATACTTCAGAAATCCTATTCACTGTAGAGGGTAATTCATTGCTTGTGTACATCTGGTGTGTCCAAGATATTGCCTGCTAACTCTCAAATAAATGTCCAAAGGGACCTAGGTATTGCTCAAAGTTTGTGTGGGATCCCCACATTGGTTGGGCAACACGCCCAGCTGATCCCAAAGGTCTCTTCTTTGCTCTGACAAATTTCCCAACGGATCACAGCTAGTTCCACTGGGTATCTTTACCAGACATCAGAGATTCCAGTTACTCTGAAGGCTGGCCAGAATGCCCTACTTGAGGTTTATTCTCTCCTGATATTGATTGTTCTAAGTTTACACTCCACCTGCTTTCACATACTCCTGTAGGCTGCCAGTGACCATAATTCGTTGTGCTGATGCACACCAACAAATTTGGCTATTCTAAATCTATTGTGATCACATTGCACACTTTGTCCTGCCAGCACAGTATTAAATAGTAGTTCTGTATGCAGCCAGTTGCACTTGGCATGGATGTTCCCTGATTGCATCATTTCTTGTATCCTATGCAGAGCAGTGTATAGTGACTATGGTGATTGATTGTTTGTACTTTGAATGCACAATATGCAAATATGACATGTTCAGTATCAATCCCAGATCCAGGTGCTTCCATTCTGAATGATACCTGTATTTGATATCTAGAGCAGCCAAGATGGTAGCACTCTGGATGGTAACCAACCATTCAAAATTTGCAAATTTGTAGCCTGGTTCTAATATAGACAGTGGATTGAAGATTGCCCAGTTAATTAACCTACTGAAGAGTGAATTGAAAAATCACACCTTGGATGGGATTGTTGGATTTGTACAACATAAATTGGTCATGAGAACGGTTTTAATCTGATGGAGCAATCATCATTCATGATTCCTTGCTTGTCAATCATGTGCTAATTAGGATAACCACTGACACATGTTAAAGAATGAACTGGTGTTCAGCACCAGAACATAGTGAAGAACTGGTGTTCAGTGTTTACCCTTCTGCTTAAAGTGCATCCTGACTACTTTATGTTTATCAAATCTAATACTAACTTCATATTCATCACTAGCTACCACTCCCAGACCAAAAGTATTTTCAAGCACCTACAGAATTCATTCAGTGGAATCAGCAGCAATATCCACCTTTTTCTACCTTGCTGCAAGAGCCATAGTATAGGTAAGATACTAATAATTCATTCCCATTCACAATGTATCAAATGTATTAGCAAAATGAACTCTGGCAATAACCCTGACCATGAATATAATGCACTGCAGATCAAAACATCATCATTGATGATGGCAGTTCTTCAGATATGGTTTACCATATGATGTTGATGTTCTGCATTCCATCAGGCTGATTTCACACCAAGTGGAAACCGAGTTTGTCAGTACATAATATCTACAGTCATTCCCTTCGATTAAAGCTGAATATATAGAAATCTTATTTTGTGGAATTCTCTATTATCCAACAAATTATCACACAGGTTGATACCACATATTATTGGTGTGATTAACAAACACAGAACCATCACAACTTTGATATTTCCCAAAGGTATCAGTCTATCTGAGGGTTGCAATACTCTGACAATCCATTTTGTAACATTTTCACCTGAGATAAGTACCAGTCCAGATCAACACACCACAGGATCTCAAGTGTTGTGGATATACTATTGGACGATATACTGAGCCATTATGGCTATTGTTGCCCTATAGCAGAACTCTAATAAAGATACAATTGTTGTTCAAAGGGCAGGGTGTGTCCAGAGGTTGGGGAGACAGGGCAATCAAATTGAGCATATTTTGTTACAATGCGATCAAGCACCATGACATGATATTTGGGTATGTCAATACTGGTATTTTCCTTGAAAACAGCTAGTTACATTTCATTTTTGTAATTGAATCAATACGGGGGATATCAATACAAGCAGAAGTATTCTGAGGCAAATGGTACTCTACAAACTGCTATTAGTCCAGTATGTGAAGAATATGTTATCTGTAATGCTCAACGAAAATAATAGAGTCATATTGTATTGAGATACATGGTGTACAGTACAATGCATTGTAGATGTTTCTTCACTTCTTATTAGTATGCAATTTATTCCAAACAGGAATGATAACAATGATCAGCTTAATATGTATTCATCATTGACACCTGGTAACATGAATTACTAGATTGACAGAATATATTGATTTGAACAGAAATTCCTTGTATTAGACAGAGGCAGTACTTGGCTGTGGCACCTTTTGTATATATCAGAGTTACATTTATCAGAGCTACAGTCAAGGTGAGTGTCATACATATTGGTTAGACAAAGAGCTCAAATTATCAGAGAGCATCTCAGAGTAAACTTGTCAATACAATGTTTGTCTCATTCAGGTTTATCAATGTGAATGTCAAATCTACCCTTCACAAGAACCATACTTGTCAGAGCAACATGTAATAGAGATGAAATTGTCCATGACAATATCAGAGCATAATCTTCTGGTTGCAGTCATTAGCCAATCAATCTGAATTGTATTTGTCAGAGTTACAATATCCTGGCTCAGGAATCACAGTAATAAGAAAAGAGTTGCACCTGTTTCAGTAGAGTGACAATTAATACCAGATACTGTTGCAGGATTAATGTTATCAAAAGGATATCGATTATAACAGAAACATTACATACTGGTGAGATACAAGTCTAACCACATCACCCTCAGTATATACAGATTGCAATCAGGTCAAAACCATGCCTAGAGTATCCACTCCACTATGTTAACACCTTGTCAGATATGTAAGAAACCTTTGACTGTGTTAGAGTAATCTAGACTAGTCATTGGCTATTGAATCACTGGGATGGCAAGAGTTATTGTAGGAGCAGAGGGAGAGTCTAGCTTTGTGTGTAAATATAGCAAAACTAGAACCATACAAATTGAGAGGCAAATCTCTTAAATAATGACAGTATTGCATTGATACCAAATGCAATGCTATATTATCAGTATTACCAGAGAATATCGAATTGTCTGTATCTGAATTGGTATAGAAAATGACATATATAGGATTACATTCTCATGCAAGAGATTGTAAAATATCTTGTAGTCTTTGATGATGAATGTCAATATAGAACAAAACACAGTAACACATCGAATGATATTCTTGATGCACATTGCCAATTGGAGACCATCGTTAATGGATTATAGAAACATGGAGACAGCTATAATACACTGTAGTTTGGCTAACAACTCAGCTTTCATTCAAGAATATATTGTACATAGTAGAGGTAGACTGAAGCGTGGTTTGTTACATTTCAATATAGTATGGGATGTTTATCATTTTTGTTTTGCATTGCAAGATATAAAGTATAATATTAAATGATTTTCAGGTTTCACTACAGTGAAATATCTAAAGATCTTCAGATATAGAGTTGTTAGTTGTACTTTCTAGATGATAATAATAATTTTTTAATTATATTATAGCTTCAATTTTCCATTTCATAACACCAACATCAATATGTACATTCAGTCAATTAGCACCAGGGGACGTTATTAGCCATGAACTATAGAAGGCGAAAATCAACTGAGATAATAGAGTACAAAATTCAATAATATTACCATAAATAAGTACCCATATTGTCATTGAGGGTAGGTAGTTCAGTATACTTATACGTAATGCTTAACTGCATTCCAATATTGGTAATTACAAATGCTATGAGGACAACCATCCACGGTACCTGAAAAGATATAATCTGCACTATCTGCAGGTATACTAATAGATTGTAATCAAACTTGATTTGCATATACTTGGAGTTTGAGAATTAGCACTGTATACTGTGATTGTTAATACACGTTGGTTTAAAATTGTCATTAATAGGTACCAACAAATGGTCTATTACTGCTACTATCAGATGTTTAGAAGAAGTTAGTTGGAAATTGTCAATATGAAGTAACTGGAGGATACAGAACGCATTCAGCTTTTAACTTGATAACATATACCAATATCAAAAAACCTGGGTTAAGTTCCCAGAAAGTTGGGGAACTACTTACTTTTACTGGCTGGAGTAAATCTAAGAAACAGACTGCAAACAATATGCAGAAGCTTGTAATAAAATGTTTTAGTTAAGTCAAACCTTGAATGAAGTATTCCAGAATTGTGTAAGGTGTGATAAGTTGTAATTCTACCAATATCTGTTACATGAAATGGCTTATTGTTTTGTTGCCAAGTACCAGTATATTAGTGGAAAATATACAAATAGTGTGGAAATGGCAATGGGAGTAGGTGAGAGGAAACAGAGGATGTTGTCATAATATACTACACTCAGATATTTTTGTCTTTGATATTTGCCATTTCAAATCCAACCAGGCAGGTCATATTCAGTTTTCTGTATCTACTCCCATAATCATCCAACTCTATTCTTCAATGTCATTCTACCTTTTCCAACTCTACCAGTACTGAATAACTCTGCATTTAGTAAGCCTTTCAATTTACTGCAATCTGCCATCATTTGTTGACATTCATTTCAGTTTGCCAATTGCTTCAATCAAATATCTCCCCCAGTCTCCATTGCAATCTCTAGTAAGTATATCAGAGCTTTGAGCTACATCTTCCCATTGGGTCCAATTATTATGTACAGTCACCTTCAACAACCATTCTTCCAGAATTTTCCTTGTCTCTTTGAACCCCAAATCAATGCTTTACTTAGTTTGGTGTGATTTTCCATTCTTTACTGAGTACAATCACATGTTCAACTGCATCACAAAAATGAAATATGGTATCTGGGAGACTACTGATGTATCTGAAAGTAATATATGTATAATTTGGTAATGAAGAAATTTCAAATTGGATTCCGCAGTAACAAGGAATTCCAAGATGGCTTTGAAGCCCCTGGAGGTACTGAGAAAATATTGTGAAATATTGTTAAATATTGAGAACAACACTAGAAGTATCGAGAAATGAGAACATTATAATTGAACACAATTTGAAGTACTGTGAGGTCACCTTGCAGCATAGATATATATCTTGAATATACTGTTAATACCAGTACATACCACTTCAGTCAGACTGCTTAGTTTCTATACATGGGTAAGCAAAGGTGAATATTATTGACTGGGTTGATATTATACCAAGATATCACTATATCTATGAATGAATATATAATAAGTCAATACTGGACCAGACTGTATTCAGGAGAACTTCAAAAGATACCACCATGATGATACAATTTACTGCATACGCAGACATTGGTGGATAGAACTGACTACCCTACTGGATGGTATTCAACTGAAGTAGGACATAAATATGTAGAAATCAGCAAATGGTATTTAGTAGCTCTGATAAAGTAATACATAGCAGTGAATTAAAAAGCAATCTAGATGTACTTTGAGATGGCTATTATGTGGACTTTATGATCAATTTGGAGTTGTTGTGGAAAAGTATATGGAGACCAGGATAGAATATGCTTAAAGGAGTAGTGCATGAAAGTAATAAGAAATTGAAATCAAATCAATTTAAAAATATACCTAAAGCTGACAGTCCAGCAATTTAACTGGCAGTTAATCTAGAGGATGGCATACTGTGAGTTGAAATTCAATGCAAGGTGAATTTGAAATTTTGGAAATCTAATGAAGATAAGCTGCTCGATTTGTACTCATTCAGGGGTGACAGAAGCGAGTCAATCTGAGATCAGATACTTTCAGTGGTTAACTAAGTGATATAACATACACAGTTTGAGAATATCATTTGGGAGCAATATAACAATGGATGTTCTATGTACTAAGTGTCACCCCATGATTATGATATACAGAACTGATGTGGATTGTTTTAGCTGTATATCCTCTGATAATGAAAGAGTTGTAGAAATGATACAGATAGATGTGAATATCAAGAAAATGCACTTTAGTCTTTTGGAAACTGCAGGAGTAACTGAGAGTGGGCAGCTGATAAACTTACAATTGAAAATTGTGGAAAGCTAATTGGACCCTGGAGGTTATGAATAGTAGTAATCAGAAGCTGCTTTAAGTGCTCATGAGAGTATTATATGAACCAATGAGTAAAGCAAAGAAATCCGAATGCTTCACTATATAGACACTGACTGGCAACCAATTCATTGAAGCACAATAGAGTTACATGGATATGTGAACATATATTTGGTGAATAATACTTGTACAGCTGAATATTGCTTTGAGGAGAAAACTCTGTAATTACTAATAGTTAAACAATTGTAAATCACACACTGTTCCATTATAACTTTTCTATATATTTTGGTATTGGTTAGTGTATGGATATATTTATATATATTCTCTGGATGTATAGGTGGTAGAGAGGACACTCAAGTACGGATCTAGAAGAAACAATGGAATAGTTCAATGGTACATATATAAGTCTACCTGATAATAGTGATTGCAAAATTTCAAGATTACAATTAACTATATATTTAGAACAAAATGGTGCAATTCTCAAGGGGTATATGAAAACTGAGATAAAGTAAACATGAAGGTGTACTGGGACACTGTACTGCTGGTACATGTATAAAGCAGTCAACCAAACTCGCAGATTGAAATTAAGTAAACTTAATGAGACACTGGAAGGTAATAATCCAATTAGCTTAGAATATTCCCTCAAAATTGTACCAGTTGTATTTGAAAGGGGAGTTTAAGTAAAATTCATAATATACTAGTAAAACTTAATTGCGTTTATATGCAAGTGATTGACCAGCAGTGAGCATCATCAGAGCTGAGGTGTAGTTGAGTGGTTAACTTGAAATCCGATGAATATAATACGGGAGCAAATTCACCTTTGTGCTTTTGGGAAGCAACCTGGCAATGTGATATCTGCTGTGAGAAATATTCAGGGGTTAACTCATCAACAGAACGCAAACAGATTGAGCATGTCTTTCGGTTGCTGCAAAGTGACAGTCAATCAGTATGGTTAAGTTCAACACCCTGTTACTGTGTTGGAAGGTTGAGAGAGATAGCTCAACATAGATTTATTTGTTAAGAGCACAGTTGTGAACAAGATGGAGTGAGATACAAAATATAGATGAGGATAATATATTAGGATATTGGATATAAGATGTATTACCTGCCAGATTGGGTTTCATACAGGCTTTGTTGAATTTGGTAGGTTGGGTATGGCTAGTGTTAGCATCAGGTCCGGGTAACCCCCCAGCGTTCCGGGTTTGGACCGGAAATGCGGTTCGGTTCGGTTCCAGACCTGTCCAAAAACCTGACCAGCATTGTCTCGGCGGGGTTGTTACCAAGACCAGACCTAACACCACGGTTTTTGGCTGGGTTCTACATACAGCAGAGCCTCATTTTCGTGAACTCAGAACTTTGGGTCCAATTAAGTATTTGAGTTGTGACTGAATCACAATATGATATATACATATAAGATGCAGTTTTGCATACTCTTTCACCTCCGATTCTCCACTTTGCGATCCAATCAGTATTCATCGCGTCACTGGGAAAAACGCCCAATTGTTGGCGTTATTTCACCACAACTCAACGAATATTGATCAGATTGCAAAGTGGAGATTAGGAGGTGAAAGAGCATGCAAAACTGCATCTATTACATATATATGATATTGTGATACAATCAGAACTCAAATACATAATAGGAGCCAAATTTCTGAGTTCGCGAAAAGGTGGAACAGGCCAAATAACCGTGGGTTCAGTGCTGTTCATATTTGTGATCGGGTAAAACCCGTTGAATCGGTTCCAGTTTGGTTCGAACCAGGACCCAGAACCGAACCCCGGATTTGGAACCGTTGCTAACACTAGGTTTGGTATATAACATACTCTAAGTCCAGTTCATCAAGATCATTCCACTCTGCCCATTCTCCATCTCCATTATTTTTATCAACCACTATACTAGCAATGGATAACTCTATATTAAGTAAATGCTAGCAATCTCCATAAGCTAGAAGAATATATAACTACTAAGTATACTGATTGACTGACTGGCAATTAGCAGCTGCAGAAGACCTTCCTCAGTTTCTATAAATTTCAATCTTACACAGCAGCCAATAATTTTAGTGGAACTTCTGCTGCTTCTTCTTAGCAATTAACTATTTCTGGCCAGTTCCCCTGGAGCAGAAAGTTTCCTGTTTATACTTAGCACATTTCCACCATTACAAGTTAACCTATAAATAGCATTTCAGCACCAGCACAACATCCTCAAAACAAACTGCCATTATATGTTTGATATTATTCGTATCTCCATGTGTATCTCTAAGTTCACTTGATCTCCATCCCCAAGGACTGCTAGTACTGTCTGGATATACCAATCGAAGTTTACTATATTAGAGTCTACAGCTGTATCTCAACATTTGCCCATATTCATCTTAAAGTTGAATTGAATTGCCATCTCAATGTGCAGCCAGCACTGAGTCAAAATACACTTCGAAGTTTACCGTATTTTGGTTTTCATGTACACCTCTTAGTTTGCTTCATCTCTATTGCCAACTTTGCTCAAGTGCCATCACCATGATTAGCTAGCACTTTCATCCATTACTTCCTTTGGTGAGTTTTACTGCCTTCACCTTGTATAATTTTCTACCAAGTGAAATACCATCTCCCAATCCACATTGTAGTATTCTCAGATACTATTTGTAGTCTGATTGATGGTATATCTTTAGATATACAGACACCAATTGAACTAGCATTCCATATTGTGATGTAGTAATTTATATTCTAAATACAGATTACAAATAACTATATATACAAAACCTACTACACTGTATGGTATAAGGGTACCCAACCCTGGAACCCCACTGGACAATACAGTACTAAGTGCGAAGTATTCCCAAAAAGCTGTTGCAGAGGTCTCAGATACTCAGCAGTATATCCCATCCAATTAGCCAAATTTCCTTGCAATCTGAATGCATATCCACACATACAAATTCTTGGAACATCTGGTAATGCTTTTGGAGCATTTCAGAAGATTTCAATTAGCTCTAGGATATCAGCTCATTGTTAAACTGGGTGGAGGCAATACCCAAACCCACCGGATAATCCTGACCATCTCACTGGTACTTGTCTATACTGTCGAAAACTCCCAGGCTATGCAAATGGTAGGCAACATGCTCCTATATGATAGAAGAATACTCTCAGGTGCTTCTGACAGTCTATGCAGTTTTTGAGCTGTATTTAAGATGATAAGAAATCTGACATATAGAATATTCAAATTTAACAGAAGTTGAGCACTCTGCACATATCTGCAAAAAGACTACACTATATACAGTGACCTCAGACTTATGTTGTCACGGTCCCAGGCCCGAAATACAGCACCCTTTTGATGTACCATATTCACCGTTTTTGGGTATTTAGGTTTTCCAATCGCACCAAAATAGGCTTCATTTTCGTACCTTGTGTAATTTTGAATCCTGTGGAATATGCATATGTCCATATTGTCAAGCTACTTGGAGACAGGAGGTGTGGGCATTTAGAGGAGCACCTGCAGACATTGATTGAGTGAAATATTAGATCTACTTACATCAAGGCTGAGTCATTTGAGTCAATCTACATTTGTATATTCACCAAAACGTGCTGCAGAGTATATTTCACAGACTGGGCAGAACACCTCATGATGTGACTTGAGTCAACATAGAGATGAACCTGGAGGGTTTGATAGTAAAAACGTAAATGCAGAAATTGGGTGAACTGAGATATGCAATCGGAGGTGGTACTCATATAAACTTAGAAATGTACTTGAAGGCCATGATCAAGCTGATTTGTAGATGCGCCTGCAGGCTTCCATTCATGCTAACTTGAAGGTGATGATTGGGAAAACATTATACATGCTCTGGAGGAAGTGATGAGTCCAGTTAATCGATTGACTTCAAAGTGGTGATCAGATACATATCACAGTGCACCTTGAAATCTTAATTTTGTGAATTTGGAGATTTACTTGCACAGAATGAACTACTAGACTTGGACATATAGTTGTGTCATGTAATCGGGTAAAATTTAAAGTGTATTTCCAAGTGTTCAATCTGGAGGTAGTCAATGGGATCTGAAATAACATAGACACTGAAAATTATTTGAGTGGTTAACATGCAATTGCGCAAATGTCATGATTAGTGCATATCGTGATGAAATGCCCAATGATATATCAGACACTTGATTTGAAAGGTAATAAATCGTACATAGAGGAAATACGAAATATCAGCTGTTAATTATGATATGAATCTGCAGAGAGGAACTGTACAACTTCATATTTTGCAGCAATAGCTGAGTTGTGAATGATATGCAAACAGATGGGAAATCTGGATGAGTGGGGAATGGTGAAATCATGATAAAAAATGGAAACTTGGAGAATTTCATTGGGTACAGTCGATGTTCCATGTATGATACTACAGCTTTAGCACGGAATCTAAAATATAACATATAATAACAGTGATACAAGGGATTTGAATTCCAATTGCATAGAACAAGTCTCTGAATTCCCGTATAGCATCATATTCTGCCATTTCATTCACCTCTCCCTGTTCCTTGTCCAAATCTCAACTATCACAGAAGAATCTGAAGTTGAGTCATCCCTCTGTACTTTCCAATGTCATAATGATTACCAACTACTGAGTCTCACTTCCATGCATAATTATCTGTCTCCTGTGTTCAGCCAGTCTCCAAACATTTTCACCATCAAAAGATAGCTACTGAGTATGGCAACCTGCCAGTGTCCTTCCCAAAAACCTGACTGCATTCCACTTCCTCTCTATTAACTCAATCGTACTGTCTTCTCATGTCACATACAGATAACTGCAGAATATCTGAAGAACACTATCACAGCTCCTGTTACATCTCCATTTTAATCGACTATCTACATAGTGACTACCTCCTGATGCACCTGCAATTTCATTCAATAATGACCTACTAATGAATCTCCAACTACACTTGATCGCTGCGTCAAAGTGCATCTCCACACTCACTCAATTCCCACCTCCAGCTGATTGCAAATCATAGCCAGCAATTCAATCTGAATATATCTGATTATAGCCTTGAAGATTATCTCCAAACATACCCACTTATGCTCTCAAAGTGGTTGTCCAAATACTTCATCATAACCTCCAAGTGTATTTCCAAATATGCTCAATTGTGCCATCCAATTGCCTCTCCAATCTTGCTCCATCATAGTCTCCAATAGAATCTCTTAGTGTATCTAATAACTGCCTCCAAAGAACATCTCTATGTTTACTCAATTACATCCTCCATGAGTGTCACTAAGTTTACACAAGGATTGCCTACAAGTAGCATATCTATGTTTGCTCAATCATATCCAATATCGTGTATCTCTATATTTGCTTGCTCAGTATTTTATGGTACACCTTTCTGTGTGCTAAAGCACCATCTTCTGCCAGGCCAGAGGATGTGGTATAGATTAATAGATATATCAATACCTAAATGAATAGATGTGTAGATCAATATATGAGAATTCAAACTGAATTCATCTTTTAACATGATTGAATAATCAGCAGTAGTGATAATTTCGAGGTGCACTAGCAGCATTCCATAAGAATATGTAAGTTGTCACAGTCTGCTATACAGTGAATTAATGTACTTCCAAGCTTGTGGGCTGTATTTCCAGATGCTCCATACATTATGACTAGTGCTTATCTATCCTGGAATCATTATCTCTAGTACTGCCGGATAAACCTATAAACCACTGCAGCAGTACAGTCAACTCCAAGATTAGACTAATTTAAAATGCTGGCCAAATACAATTCCAGCGACTGCAGGTGACAAAAATTCATTCAGCTAATTAATTGCCTGTGAGTAACTGGAAGCACCTCACATCATTAGTACAGTTGGTTGGAGTATCTTGAGGGGTGGTAGATCACTTCCAAATTGTGTTCTATTTGTAGGAGAAATTGTTGTAGTGCTATAGGAGGAAATTGAAAATAAAAACAGTTTGGCAGATTATATTTCTTCTATACTGGAATCTATCAAATTGAACTTAGTAAATAGACTTTGAAATATAACCTCCTCTATATTCTAGTATCTTAACATTATTTCTCTATGGTTATTCCAAAGCACTTCCTGTATTAGTTTCATTTTTACTATTTTTTGAAAACACCAAGTTAAATTATCTCTGTCTACCTTTATATCCCATAATAGTGTGTTAACATCAAGTCCACATCTTCATCCTCTCCAAGTAGCTGCAGAATATTGTTTTTAGTTACCATATATTCACAGAATTAGCAGTTAACTGACAAATATACTTCTAACACTTTGTACTTCTCTCTGCACAGTAATTATCTGCAGTCTGCTGTTCATATGTTTAAAGGTCAATGTCTACTTTTGGTACATTCTTACAATTACAATATAATCTATCAACTCAGTTTCAGCTATAGATACTCCATCCTTCAGATTGACTGCCACTCCATTTGCCTGCCTGCTCTCTTCCGGTATACCACTACATTCAGATAAATACCTGTTCGGATTCTAAATTCAAGTTTTCGTTGTTATTCGCTTCTAGTTCACCTGTCTGTTAGCACGATTGCCATCAACAATGCTGCCAGGTCTGTCTGAAAGTACACATACAAATTTATTCTATTACCACCCTGAGCTACATTTTTTAGTTTAATTCATATCCATCTCCGATTGTTTAGATTTCCAACTGGTAGTTATGTATGTATCAGTTTGCACTACACCTCCAAGTTTACTCCATCAGAATCTGTAAACATATTCCTATATTTACAAAATGGATTTCACCAACTGTAGTAACGATTATCTCCAAGTACCACTTCCAGTGAATATAAAAGAAATGGCCTCTTTGACGTTTTCGGACACTGGAGTAAATTGTTGGTCAATACAGCTAGGAGAACTTTTGTTGCATTTGTAGCTTGATTAACAATATATATAAAAATTGATACACATTTGTTCACAATACATATAATATTATGTTACAGCTAATCTTGCTCTTATGCAGAATTATAAATACATCAATGAGATAAATACAAACAAACAAAGACCTGTGGTTATGTGCCTTTGAAATCTACCAGAAGATACTATGGCCAATTTAGAGTGCTCAAAGAAATCTAGAAAGAGGTTTTAGCTTATCTCAAATGGGGCCATTCCATTAGCTACATTTCCTGGCATTCTTCATGTATCTTTCCAATGCAGTAGCTTTCAACAATGTCTGTGCATATTCTTCGAGTATCTAACAGTATCTGAAAGTACTGCAGAGGTTTCCGTTAGTATCTAAGTGATTGACAGATCACTTTCTGGCTGTTTTTCCTTTTGCTGATATGAGTTGATAGTAGCTGTCTATAAGTATCAACCTAGTACTAGGGACTACCAGTCTGGACAAACATCCACTAAATATGTACCAGAAATAGTTTGTAGTGAGTACAAATTGACTATCAGAAACAAAATTACCAATACTGGCCACTGCCAGCTCTATTCAACTGTCTCCAGAGATATCTCTAAGTAACAATACTTTTCTTCTCCTTGTGTACTTTATACTGCACCCAGTACCCTACTTTAAACCAACTAAATCAGCTTTTACGAAAGTATACTTCATTTGCATCTTTCCAATATTCAGTCTCCCTTGTGTAATTTGATAATCATTCCCCACATCTATTGCAAGAACTGATTCTGTAGGGGATATTATCACTTCTGGATGACTATACAACATCCTTGACTCCGTCTATCTGTACTCAAGGTCTACCAGTTACTACCTATCTAAACTTCATTCATGTCTTCCAATTCTGTATCAGTTTTCATTATATCTCAAAGTTATTAATATACAAACAGTACTATTTTAGGCAAAATTTAACCTCTGGATGTCAGATTACTGAGTACATCAAGATTTATTTACAGGCAGTGATGAAATATCATATGTAAAATAATATATGGTATTGTTCTACAACTTTTTAATCACTATGAATGTAGTCACACATTTGTAACCTCAATGTGAAAGTATGTCTCAAACACTTTAATTGGTAAATTGATTACTTTGTAATATAGTGAAAATTGTAATACTGATTTAGAATCAAAATTTGGAAAACATTTATTTAAACCTCTGTGATGTCCACTACCTGGCCAAACCCATAGATTGTTGAAGTGTATTATCTTATTATGGTCAAAGCCTATTTAAGTATATGGGTATACATAGACAAACTAATCAATACAGCAAAAAAACACATCCTATATTATGCCCAACTTTGTTAGAATGTACTAGCAAATTTGGATTGCAAAGTGTGTATTCTGAAATAGGCAGAGGTAACATAATGAAAACATCTGACAAATGTCCAGTAATGTACATAAACACCCTTACTCTCATTATTGCTATCACCTACCTTGTATATACAGTATGTAGAAAATGTGTTAAATACTTACCAAGTATTATATATGTATTATCCACACTCAATAAGATAGATCCAAAGTGAAATTCATTATCTGCCATGATTACTATTGAATAAGACTACCTTACAGAGTGCAGTATATGGTAGATTTAATTTTACAGAGTGAAGATTGTCCAATATACAGTCACACTTTGAAATTGCCATTAGTGAGTGGTATTTCTCTGCATACCACAATTGTCATTCATGTAAGTCTCTGACCATTTGAAATCCACACCCAGCATATTGTTTTGGTAGTAGTAAATTGCAATGTAAATACAAGATAGTGATGCAGCTTGTAAATTAGTTGTATGTAAAAAATCAGATTCTATTCATACTAGCATGGATGCCAAGTTTCTTCAGTCGCAATAAACTTGAATCTGTGAACCAAATCAATGTTTGACTTTATGCTGATACTTGTAGATACATAGTTACTATGTCACCAATTGGCAGTATTATAAAGTTAGCAACCTGACTTCTACAGAAATCTAAGTTAGCAGTGCAGTTAAGTTTTGAGTTTTATCTACTATCATTTAATTGTGAAACGATTGAAATGTATGCTGCAATTATACAGAGTTATTTCAACAGCTGGCAATATACAACAACTTATTACACTTGATACAATAGCCATACTCCTTAGGTATAGAAACAATTCTGGGAAAACTCAGTTCATCACATATTCTAGACATTTACACGTAGAACACAATGAAACATGTACTGTCTAGTTGCACTGTGGGATCTGAAGCAAACCAGGCTATTGATTAAGAGTTATATACAATATACAAGGCAATAGGTCTATATTATCAAGACACAGTTTGTTCACATTTGAATCTCTCATGGGGTTTTCAATATACTATACAGTAATGTATTAACAAAACTATAATATTGTCCAGATTCAATTTGTAGTGGCAGATTCTCCAAGTATTGTATACTGCTGTATAGATATACCTGTATAGAACTTTTGTCTAATGATTAACTTAGTGATATCTTCTAATTAAAGACTCTACTAATATGCATAATGTTATCAATGCTGTATATTATATCAACAAGCCAATCTTAGTGATACACCAGAGAGTAGTAATTGAATCAGTATACTCTGATCAATAGAGCAATTTTCAATATTAGTGGCTGTGTGAAGCACATGAGGCATTTAACATTGACTGAATATGCACCATTGTACAATAATACGATTCCAAACATTCTATTGTTGGAAAAACAATATCTTCAATTTATGATATTTTAGAATGAAACATTACATTCCAAAGTGGGGAATGATAATACCTATCAGTAAGATAGTCTGAACCTAATTGTAGATATGCATCTAATATGTCATTATTATTATAATTACAAATATATTAGATATTTAGTTAAGGCAAAGTCCGCTTTTTGGATTAGTAATTACTATTTCCCAATATCTTTGATGTTACATACTAGTACAGTCTCCATACAATATACATTGTATTATTTCTTCAACTATTTCACTGAAATAACAATCTCTCTTCCGTATAGTGTATTTGAAAAATTACTCCTCTCTGTTGAATGTACTCTACACTGATTCTTTGTTGGACAGTTTGGCATATCACATTGCAATATCCAATTCCAGAAATCTAAGGATAGCATCCTGACACACAACCTTCTCTCTCACTTATTAATAATCTAGAGAGCCCATCAACTCTGCATAGTAATAGCACTTTTACTACTAGTTATAAATAGAAAGTTTAAAATAAAAATATATTAATATTGATTCTCAAGTAAGAGTGTGTTATTTATAGAGAGTCTTCTTTTACTACAACGAGAAGATTGACAACAAAGTCCGCAATTCACAATACCAGCAAGTATATATAGTCTCTCTATTTTAGTTAGAAAAGAAGATGATCAGTTTAGTACAAAACTGAACTAATGCTGTGGACAAGATAAGGTATTTCAAAATATCTCTGGGGTAGGTAATTATGGAATAAAAACAATATATCTATAGATTTCCTAGATTTCAAATGAAAAGCTATAGTGATGCAGGTTACCAAGACAAGTACAATAAGTACTCATATAGTACCAGGTGATATATTCATCCACAATATAGATCAGCAATAACTTGTATCAGCAGTGAGGTTTAACAATAGCCGATGTTACTGTGGATTGAATTAGTAATATGTAGTAATATATAAAGGTAGAACAACTCAACCAGTATTATAAGTAACAGAGATAATAAGTGTCAACTAGGATAATGGTTAACAATTTATCAATCAATTTCCTAGTTGATCTTCTATTCGACTGTCATTCTCTTATTTTATCTTCTTCTCTATTCAACTACTCTTCTTCCACTCTTATGCTTGCTTTTCTACCACTCTACTAGTTTTGCAGATTTACTACCCCTACCACTTTAGCAGTCTATTTATTCTACTAACAATCATGTCAATTGTATTTTCTCCCTATTTCACTACTTATATTACCTTTAAATAGTTCCTCTTGATCATACCAACCTCCAAAATCACAGACAAAGTTATCTGATAGCCAGTTTAGCAAAATGATAATTGATTTCAATTAATATGTACAAATATACAAATACATCAGCCTGTTATTATTTACATTTGCAACATATCAAATAGTATACTAATTGTATATCAAGATAATACAGCTGGTATATATACTACCCAAACTCCCTATGAAAATAATAAAAAATATATTATAGATAAATAACAGATCTTAATAGTCCTGAAAACTAATATTAAAAAGTTTGATTATAAGAAAGAAAATAAAATCCATCAGTTAATATAAGATTCTTTTCTATATTACATTCAATCTACTCAAAGGATTGGGTGAAATTATATTCTAGTAAATTTAGACTGAGTCTTGTGAAAGTAACCTGTCAATTGCAAAATAAATCAATTATATAGTCTTTCAATTACTGATATGGATATACATATTCAATACAGTAGATTTGATACAGTACAGTATATAACTGAGTAGGTGAATATAACATTATTCATTGATACCAAGATAATGGTGAATGTAAAGTAATTAATTAGAATAGACGTAATAAAATAAAAAGAATTATCCCAAAGTGAATGCTATATAATATTAAAGTAGTATTAAACCCTCTAAAAATACTTTACAGGTATTGTCTTGGGCATTTTTATCTGATATTCTACATTCAACTTTATATCAACATTATATCAAAACTATAGACTAGGATTTCTTTAGATATATTGTATTTTTATATATTCAATTCCATTTAATATCACTGGTATTTCTAATTACAGCTAAATGCAAATTGGAACAAATATTCTTATTCTGCCAATCTTTACATATCTGATAGTACAGTTATGTTTATCAAAGTTAATTGTATTGTTACAAATATAATTACCTGAGCTAATGGTCAAGATTGAATAATTCTATTATTGTAACTATATTATTGACTGGACTATATTTATACCAACTAATAATATACCATAATAAATAAATACAAAAAATACATTGAGACCATATAGCGCAATATAATAAAAATTATATTTTGAAAAAGCAACTAAATTGTCAGCATTATGTAAAATAGTCAAAATGTGATTACTAATTGCTTCAATGATACTAAAACTCTCAAAACCTTTAAATTCCTTGTAGATCATTCTACAGTTATATAATATATAACTGAATACATGGACTGTACCATTTTATATATCAGGGATATTCTAAACATTATGTAACCCCTTTGTCTTGGTACAAAATATTGTCTCCAGAATGTTTATTTTTGAAAGTTTTGCAAATGGCTATATAATTTCAAGATCAACCTGAAAACAAATACATATACTTTATACTTCCCACTGTGGATTTTGGTATTTAACATACAGGCTATGTTTTTCTCTCATTCTATACTTACTCACTTTGGTATCAGTTTTGCATAAATACAAAGAATTAAACAATTATATTATAATCTGTATTTTCTGTGTAAATTATTCTATATTATTTACACATGATTAATCTAGCTGTACATGATAATGATGTGAACTAATAAAGGGAAATGTCACTTGAGTATATACAGAGATACATTGTTTGGGTGACTGTCAAGGGAAGATGGATCTGGAACAGACTGTATGTGGAGATTGCAAACATGTAAACTTGGAGACAAAGCACACTGAGTAATACACATGGAGGCTGTAATAGAATATACGGTATATTATTGCAGATCATGATACTTGCTACTGGTGGGGCAAGCAATGAAGTGAGGAAACTGTATAATAAAGTCAGGGCAAATTGGGAGATACACTTTGGGATTGAGATAGACAGATCTTAGAATCCAATTTGGAAACAGAGATTATTCAAGCTGAGAAACATTTTTAGAGGCTGTATATGTGTGAACTGAAACATATGCTGGAAGGAGACAATCATGCAAACTCAGATATATACTTAGTGCTACAGATGATACAATCTTGATGATAGTAATTATACCAACTGGAAGTGCCTTATTGGAATCTGTAATATGTATATCTCAAAGTCAAATTTGGAGAAAGAGATTATACAGTCATCAAAATGCAATTGGCAGTTCTAATAGATGAAACTGATAGGTATCTAGACTACAATTATATTAGGACACCATACTAGAAGTAGAAGCATATTATGAAATTGCACATAATGGTACAAAGATAGAATATAACTAAGTGTCTTGTAAGACCTATAAAAGCCTGGCTGAAAGCAGTAGACAGTTGGATGTGGATTGATACCGTACTTGGTACTAACTCATAACTGTAGCAGATAGAGGGAGAAACTAATGATATTATGTTCTAAACTCAGATAATGATAAAGTGATAGAAGATACAAAAAACAATAAGACATACTATTGGTGAAATTGCATTGGAACACTGGGATTTAAAGGGTTTTGCATATCAAACTCAATTTGTCAAATGTAATCTGGCAAGTACCTGCCATGATTGCGCAGATAGTATATCAGATTGAAGAGCAATACAGCCTAATTGGGCAGGTAATGATCCTGTATAATTACCAACCCAACAATTTATTTATTAGTATCTTCTGTTGTCTGCATCGATTTGTCTATTTGTCATCAACAACTCCACCATAACCAAGATTATAAAGTAAAGTTATACATCTCTATGTGTTTAGATCATAAGATTGAGAGAATATCAAGTACTGAATCTATTCTAGATTAACTGTCATCTGCTTTCAGTTTGTCTGCAATAACTTATATTTTATATCTTAGTATATAGTATTTTGCTATTGCGTTTCAATCCATTATACACTTGCAACTTTCCTTCTTCATATTCTATCTTCTCCAGTTAGCTCTACAGTAGCCCAATGTGAAAGTCTATACTTATTTCATTTTCATGATTACAAAAATATATATCAATAATATTTCTCATTCCACAATAAATTTCTTACAGTGGACTACTTTTATTAACTGCTTCTAGGGATTCTCCATGTAAACATTTCTGTTCACTTAATTGTAGCCTCAAAGTATCTAAGTTGGCTTGATCTATATGTCCACGTTTTCTCTACTGGAACCTTCAAGTATATCTCTAAGTTTACTTCACTTCTATTTCTGATTTGATACAAAGATATTTCCCTGGTGAAGCCCACACCATCTCTCGATAAACCTTCACATTAGCTTAGTAATAGCCACTGACTGGATCATGTACTTTGCTATATTGACAATGTCACTTTATTACAATCTTTGAATGTTGCTCAGATAGTCTACTGTTCACTTAATCATAGCCAGTATAATATATATCAATATTCATTTAGCCAATATTATGAAATGCAGCCAGTATTTCCTCCAGGAAGGTATACCTCAGAGTGAGCTGGAGAATTTACTTTAATCAGTCTGGATTAACCATTAGGTAATCGAAAAATAGAGTAATAGATAGGAATATAAAGTAAAGACATAAGTTTGAATACAATCATGTGCCTACTATCTGTAATTGACATTTCTCACTTGAGTGAAATCCAGATATACCAGCTGAATTGATAAAAATGTATTCAAAATTCCTAACAGCTCTACAGTACTATGGGGTGCTGCTAGTTATACACCACCACTCCAATGTACTTTTGGATACTTTCCAACAGTTAGACAATATATATAGACACTGTAATACTTCTTACACACACATTAAGATACATTAAATCTTATCCCCAATTCTTCCAGGTGGTTCCTAGTTCATCGCCAGCACATTTATGTGGTTTTGGGTACTTGACAAGGCTACAACAATACTCCAATCCATATAAAAATTTGACAATGAGAGGAATACATATCGACCACTGTGAAATTCTGTTGCTAACTATTTGAAACTTAATATCATTTGACTGATAATATTCCAAAATCAAAATATAAATTAATCTCAGTTAAATCTTAATAAAATTTAAAGTCTGTTTATTCCAAATCAAATTCATTATATGGCTAATAGACATATACATCTGTATTAACATATTCATATACGAACTGCTGGCCTCTAGTCTCTAACAATACGATTAACGAAGTACACTTAGGGCGAACAATGGGTCCGGCTAACCTGCGAGCTGTCCCGGTTTGGATTGCAACAGCTTGATGGTGCGAATCCACACCGGTCCAACACCCTGACCTGCTATCTCTAAGCAGGCTGAAGCCGGTCCCCTACCTGTCAACACGCTATGACTTGGCAGGATAAAGCCTGACCCAAACCCGTCGACCTGCAGGTGGTGCCCGGTTTGGCTAGACCCATCGGTTGCAATCTCTGGTTCTGTGTTTCGGGTTTCACTATCTATGGTAGCATTCAGATATGCTACTGTTGATTGCAAAATATTGACTTTGGTACATCATTGACTTTTTTGGATGGATTGGCCGCCGGAATGATCAAAACAAACAGAGACATGTTCCCTACCCCATGCTGAAAATGAGCTTCAATGGAGCGTCAAAGATTTGTGGTCATGCATTGTACATAATCTGAGGGGCAATAGGTTGCAGACAGTCATAGATGAAGTATTGGCCACCTGTAAAGGAAACAGAGAAAGCGAAACGCTCCCTGCCACATGTTGAAAATGAGCGTCGACAGAGGGTCAACAATTGTTGGCCATGCAACATGTATAATCGCTGCGCGATGTAGCCGGTATTGCCTATATACCAAGTTTAGCCAGTTTTGATACCCAAAAATGCTCATGAACACTTAGCTGCAGCTTTTTAGATGAAATAAGTTGTTACTGTCTGGGAAGCTGTCATGGGAATATCCCTTGTTTATCTGCCTATAAAGGCTTCAAAGTGCTTGGTTATGGATGCTTGTGATCAAGCACCACTTATATTACCGAAGATACAAAAAAAAAAATCATTGACTCTCCATTGAGGCTCATTATGAAGATGGGCCAGGGAGGGTGTCACCATCACTTTGTCATATAAAGACGGCTAATACTTCATTTATGACTGTCTACAACTTATCGCCCATCAGATCACCTAGAATGCAAGACTGAAAATCATTGACACCCCGTTGACCCTCATTTTCAGGATGGGGTAGGGAGCATGTCACTATAATTTGTGCCTATGAAGGCGGCCAATACTTTGATTATGTATAACCACGACCAAATCAATTTTAAATTACCTTACTTGCAAGACCTCAAATTGTTGATGCTCCGTTGATGCTCATTTTTCCACGGGCATATCTGCAATATGCAATCATTCGATTTGGCATAGTATGTCATCCACAGTGGTTTGGCATCCTTTCTATCGTCATTATGTACTTTCTGCTTGATCACTACATTGTTCCTTAATGATATATATAAATATATCCTTTAAATTATACTTTAGAGTGTCTGCTAATTGTAGACAATAATAAACTCAGAAAATCCCGTTCCTTTCTGTCAATGCTCATCTTTGCTTGCAGGTTCACTCAATAGGTTGCTCTTGTCTGCAAAATGGATGTTACGTGCAATACCACACAGTAGATACTGTACTAACCAGTGGATGTTCCTTCATCAGTCAGCATATCTGGACTTAAATCTTTATTGTGCTTGCTATTCCTGGCATACGCATCAAGATTGAAAAATTGAGCATTGGGAAGAGGAGCATGTGAATAAACATATCTGGGTGGCAATTTGTCGATTTTCAAACGTTGAGCTCCCTCAATGTCACAGGGTGGTGCAGGTCGTGTTCCGTGGAGAGGTGGCGTCAGTTCTGGTGTCGGCTGTCTCTCTCAGTCTGGTGGAGGTGGGCCCGTTCCTTTGCGCCTCCACCGTGTCTGCGTATTTTTTGCTGTGCCATTGTGGCAAGGAAGGCAGCCATCTGAGTGAGTTTCACAAAGCATAGCTGGGAGTGTTTCTATCGCAGCCTTCACCTGTCTATGCCCTGGAAACTGATCTCCCCAGGTCCTCTCTTCTCGGACTTCGGCCCAAGGTTTCTTTATTTGGTATGGTGTTTCCTCCATAGTGGCGCACAAAAACCCTCCTTTGGCCATTGTGGCCATATTCAAGGCAAGGTGCATGTCGGACTGTTTTGTCTTCTCTCGAGGATTCTTATCTCACAATTCATCTGCGACAATACCAGAGCTGACAGCATCATGATGTTTGGTTTCATGGACTGAGCAGGGAATGGCGTTGGTCAACCATAGAGGGTTCCCTTTACGGGCAGCTATAAATTAGTCCGGTAGCTCGCTAAGTATACCTGCTGAATATTATGCGGTCACTTGACAGCTGTTTACCGCAATATGGGTATACCTACATCCAATTGCATGCTGCATCTTATTCTTGCTGCTGCCAGTTTTATGGACGATTTTTAAATGTGCATCCTGGCTCATACTTTTGCTGGCTGCATTGGTAGCATCCTGGTGGACTAACTGGTGTCTGCATTATTGCTGTGCACCAACAAGTGATACATTAGGTGAAGTGCCTGTCATTTGGCTTGATTGAGATCAGCTCGGACCTTCCTGAGGTGTTTGTGGAGCCATCATTTGCCAGTGTGAAATAGGAATGGAAGATAATAACGGAAAGCAGTGGGAAGTCCTGAGGAATATATAGTTACCTTCAAGTCAAAATGGAATAAGTAACAGCCAACTTGCACGTTCTACTCAAGGTTAATCTCGCTGCGTATGGCTGCAGGTTGAAGGTGTTCCCCACTGTCCCGCAATCAACATTAAGTCAGTCCGGTGTTCTTTTAGTGTTTGCAGGGATCCGTAGAGGTTTATGACAGCCATAATCTCATAATTGTCAGATATCAACAGGAAATTCTTCGAGGGAAATGACGTCTGGTGATGTGTGTCTGAAGAAATCCCCTGGATATTACATGAAACTAATGCTAAAAATCAAGTCATGTTGTATGGTAAGCATAACTATTCCTATTGTAGTGTCAGTCAAAAGGCAGATTTTGCTTTGTTCAGGTTGATCATATGTACCAACCTTCACATGATAGACGCAGCTTGCCTCCATAAAGTCCATATCCTGCAACATTGAACCTCTTGCCCAACAACAAAGTCAACACAAACAACGATGGTCAATGCTCTAAAGACAGACATTTCGCCACATCTGGCAGGCAACTATGGCAAATCGACAAAGCATTCCATACAGCAAAGTCATTGAGTGAATGAAAGTAAGAGTGGCCTAGAAGCAGGAAGATTCCGAGCCCTTGGGGCATTGTGTAGTGTACAATCCATAATGATGGGGGCCGCATAGAACAGGCAAGAAATGCACATTTTACGCAATGAAGAGAAAGAGAAATGGATCGAGGATTATGTCGAGAGAGACACCGCTGTGGCAGAAATGCGAGTTGAACACACAGATACAGCGATTAAGTAGGAGCAGGAATATAAGTGAAATGGCGAAAACACAGGATTGACAATGACAGAGCCTGCTACAACATTTGAGGAAATGATGGTTGCTGTCAGAGATGGTCTGAGTGATCTTGCAAGTTCCGACGATGAGGTGGATGTTGATGTTGAGGATGATGAAGATACCGAGTTTGGCAAGCTGAGCAAAGATGACGAACCCAGCTGGGTGAGGGGCACAGTTTCCAATATGGTACAGCAATGCACAGAGAGGTTCGCCAGAAGTCAATGAATCTTGACATATCAGCACAATGGGGATGGGGGCACACAGCCGACCACTTGCGTGAAGGAGATTAGAAGCATGGAATGACCGAATTGAAGGTTCTGGCAGTTGTTGAACCACTAACAGATGACGTTGCACCAGCACCTTCACCGATAACATTTGGACAGCGTGTGGAGTCACTTCATATCATCCTTGGATCATTGCATATGCCACAGGGAACTTCTCGAACAGGAAGTAGTCAATGGAGGCTAGATTCCAGGTAGCAACAGGCGAATGGCACACACTGTCTCACCCGCCGGACATGGAGCCCAATTCATACCTGATTACGAACGCAATGCCCTCTCAATCCGTAAGCATTTGCCCCTGCATACTACCTCCCAAGCTATTCACCATACAGAAGTCGGTTTCGGACGAAGAAATGGTTCCAGCGCTGGCATCCCTGGAGGAATCGATAGGAGAATTGCCATTGGTGACCTCAACTTTATGTGGAAAGCAATTCGTGTACCAATTTTGCTATGTCAGCTTTTTGTTGATTTGAGTGACCCAATTGAGACACAATGATTCTGCTGTGCATGTGCAAGGGTCGTATGCACCATGCAAAATTTCTAGACTCCAAATCAGACTGTAAGACAACCAATAAACTAGATATCTTTTTGCCTGTTACTGTTAAAAGAGAAAGCAAATACTAAATTAGTAACAAGATTTACTAGCTAAATTTAAGTGAGTGATGTCAAATGAGTCATAGAAGGAGCGGTCAGTGCGCAATACGAACCTGTCTGAATGGCAGCCGTCATGCTGCATCAATCCATGCATCCAACTGCATCACTCTCTGCTCAGACCTATTGCACATCGTCAAGATTTTGAAAATTGCTTATAGTAGGTCTTATAAATGAAGGATAAGGAGCTGGAAGAGGAAAAGAGAGCAAGTTGGGCAATATTCATCAAAAAGTAGAGGAACAATCAACATGCCATCAATTGCTGGCCGGAATCATGCAAATGTGATAGGGCCGCGTCATTAATCACCCAGATAACGTGTATAGTGTTGGGTCAGACAATGAGAGGCCTCAAAGCTTCTGGATGCAAATGCTAATACAGAGAAACACTATATTGGTTGTGAATGAGGACTGTATGATTCATAGCACACAATTATTGGGCATACAATGACGGTTAAGATGAGTGTAATGTGTGCGTCAATGGAGCATCAATGATTTTTGTTCTTATACTCTCGGCAATTAACAGTCTCCATAGTCACTTCCTTTAAATTTAACATTATTGGTCGTCTTTATAGGTAAAACAGCAAGCGACACACTCGATGCCCCATCCTAAAACTGAGCCTCAGCAGAGCATCAACCATATGTGGCCTTGCATTCTGGATAATCCAAGGGCGTTGCAACGACATTAACCAACAATCAAAGTATTGGTGGCCTTTCTAGGCAAAAATGCACGCCACAACATTGCTACTATCTCCTAAACATGAGTGTCAATGATTCTTGGTCTTGCAACTTGGATAGTCCAAGGGCTGGGCAATGACTGTAACCCATAATGAATGGTGATGCTGCCATTATGGGCAAAAATTGTACTAACGATACCACTGTCACCTCCTAAAAATAAGCTCCAGCGGAGCTGCAACAGATTTTGTGGGGCTCATTAAGCTTCACAGCAACGAACTGCCTTGCATCTTTCCTAAAATGAGTTTTAAACAGTCAGTCTTTTCAATATGCCCTTGTTTACAACTTCACAACTATGCAAGCAATGTCTCACAGTTATTACTTTTGTTTTGCATGTAGCTCTAGAGTCACTATTTAACAACCAGCAATCTACTTGACAGTAACGAAACTTTTGACAGTCTCTCAACTTGAATTACACAGGTTTCAATGTCCTATCATCTTGTTGGATTCCCACTGTTTAAATACCTCGTTGCGAGAGGTTATAACATCTTCCAAAGATGACGGAGTGTCTTTTCATGATTTGAGTGACCTCACTTTGCAAATCATATTTCATGCTTAGTAGGCTTCTATTAATTTGGGCTCGAAGTGTTAAAATACTTGGAATTTTTGTAGACGTGCGCCTTCATGGCGATTCTCTGTGCACTGCAGAATTGAACATACTGGCAGCGCTGGCATCATATGTATTTATGTCATCAAGTTCTTCGCCATCCATCAGAACATGGGACCAGCTCAAAGGCGAAACACTTGCTGGCAAAAGCGCACATTGCTAAGTTAAAAGAATTAACACAGTCAGAAGTTTCTGAATTGACATGTACAATGGTTGATGAAACAGCATTGGCCATACTGCAGAGACATGCAGGTAGAGGAATTACAATAGTAAGTGCACAAAGGAAGTTCATATTTGACATTTCAATCATATCTATATTAATGAAATTGCCAGACAAAAGGCTCCAAACTGGGAGCTAAGGACTTTCGAATGGCCGAATTTCACCAAGACACATGCAATCGCTACCTAATGTCAGGATTTATGTGGGCTCATATTCCATGGGACTCTATACCAAACCTGGAGCTACGAAGATCATAGAATGCATCGCGCAGCGAGCCGGTGCCACCGGAGGCCAGTACCCTTATGATCATTCGCCACAGGGAATACTCGCTGATAGTGGATGCAATTAAGAAGCAATTGCCATCATGATATAAAGTTAGCTCAGCTTGGGACGTGTGAACATCAACCAACAAATAAGCCATAACGTTGTTCATCCCATAGTATATGGATCGAGGTTGGACAATGAGAAATGTAGAACTCGCTTTCGATGAGGTCGATAGGCTGTTCTGTTTCTATATTGAAAGGTATGTAAGGATAATAGGTCAAGGGTCAACATACTGTAGCAATGCTATCCATCCATTTGAAGAAAGTTCTTGTTTGTTTTGAGCTTACTGATGGCCATTTACTTGGAATCACGACTGATAATGGGTCCTCAAATTACTCAATGACTTGGGAACTACAATCAACCCATGAGGTGTTGCGAATTGAGTGGCCTGCATTATGATACCACATACCATGCATGATGGATGTCATTCATCCCACTTTAGGTGCGTTCATCAGCAATCTCGGGGTAAAAGGCTACACCAAGTCTTGGAAAGTGCATGAGCACAATCACCATTTTGGGGAGAATGAAACCGCAGACATTGGGAAGAGTCAGAGACTGTGAAAAGAGGGCATTACTCGAAACAACAAGGTGTCAGCTATGCGACCAGGTTTAGCTAAGATAATTGAGAAAGTATGTATTTGAACAAAATTAGCAAGTCCTGAAACTGACCATCATATAGTAGTGAATGATTCCTGTACAGATTACGTTGACACTTGGTGGTCGAAATGGGTTCATTGACTGTCGAAAAGCGAATACACAAATCACAGTACTACCTATTATGGATGAGAAAAGAGGGTGGAATTCGACACAGGGGTTGCTTGAGCGAGCCTAAGGATTCCTACTATTCACCCGCAGGTTGCTCAAGAATCCAAAATCCAATGATTACCGGCCACTCTTCACAACACAGGATGAATGGACATTCATCAAGCATGTGATTGAGATGTTGAGGCCATTCCGATACCGCACCCTGTGGATGTCAAAAAGCCATATGGTAACTCTGCATCACATTATCACTGTCTACAATGACATGTTTGATTATATGGATGGCGGTATGCGAGCTTTAGCTAAGAAGAAGACTTCATCGAAGGAAGACTTATACTTTGCCCTGAAAGTTGCAAGACAGAAGTTATCCAAATATTGTGCTGCAGTAACTCGAATGACCAGTATACTTCTGAATTCAGCACATATCCTTGATCTTTTCTGGAAGTTGCGATCAGTTAGGTAGCGGGAGAAGGGAATGCATACAAATCCTGAGGAAAAGACTTCTTGTACTACCCAATACCAACAGGCATTCCTAAACTATGGGGAGAACAAATACTGTGCTAAACATAGACGATTGTCCATCATCAAACCCGAAAACATTCTGAGTAGTTATCTCTTCTGCTTTGCAAAGGCTTCTGGATCTGGTCAATCCTCTTTTGATCAATATGATTTGTCCAGCAATAATGAAGAGTGCCTAATGCCTAACAACATGGCTGAAACGACACCAGGACATAGTAATCACGCAGCACGCTAATTGAGAGCCGCAAGGCTGTATTTCAGTTCACCGCCTCAAGCACCCACCACCAGGGGGCAAGTCGATCCAAATTTTAACGATTACCACTCTGACCCAATAGAGATTAGCAGCACATTTTGGTCACTGGATATCACCGACTTCTGGCGGCGACAAGTGGAAACGCGCTCAAAGCACGCCGATCTCTCCAATGTGGCACACGACGTATCATCTAACATATCACATGGTGTCGGAGTGGAGGCCCGTGTTTCACTTGGGCAAGACATTCTTGGCTGGAGGTAGTCGAAAACCCTCGGTGAGACCGTTTGGAGAAATGTCGTAGTAAGGCAGATTACTCAAGCCAATATAGAGATATTGGCAGGCGATTACACAGCATTAGATACCACAGACACTGAAAACGACTTGGAATTGAAGAAGGAGGTGGAGGAAACAATATTGCAACGAATGGCCAGGGTCCACGACTTTTTGGAGATGTGGCAGGGCGGTCTAAATCTATGTGCCACACAGAAAGAAATCTCGCACCCAAAATAAGCAAATGACAGCTGTAGGATACATTTCAGATACTGAAGAGATGTTCAAAGCATCCTGGTCAAACTATCAACATGATGGTGAGGCTGCATTTAAATTGTCGGAAAGATCACCTTTGCCACTAGTGATGTCTGCAAAGGACCTCCCAGGGGGACAAACTCAAGTATTAAATGTCCACCAAATCACACAAATTGACAGTCATCCAGCCCAAGGTGATGTGGAGAGCAAACCTGCAAGCATTTCCAACACCAATTATCAGCTTAACTGGAATGGTGACTAGATAATGCAAATGTGAGCGAAGAGGACCGGGAGGCAGACAATGGAAGCAATATACAGCCAGACAATGGCATCAAGGATCTGCAGAGCCAAGCTTGCCGGGCTGTTAGTGCCACACCAAATGTTCCCGGATCGATTCGACCAACGCAGAAGTCGATGAAACAGGCTGAAATGGTGTTGATAATGGTAACTGTAATGGAAACAAGGAGGAGTAAGGGAAACAACAAAAAGTAGGACAGAATGGGTCAATATGTTTTCATCAGGTTCACTATGTTGCTTGACCGAGAATGTCACTGAGAGAAATATTATGGGGGAATTGTGAGCAGTCACATATGAGTATTGGTTCATGAACAGATGTATAGTGGGCAAAATGAATCATTCTGCAACGTATTCAAAATTTGATCTCATGAGTGACCCGTGCAAGAATATTACTGGGCTCACCTTTGCCAATGGGCTGAGACTCAATGAATCAGAAAGGCAACCAATAAGTCCAAATAATTATTGATACAATTATTAATGGCAGCAGATTTTGACAAGACAATACATTAAAATAAGCATCAATGGAGCATCAACCATTTTTTGTCTTGTAAGCAAGCTAATGTAAGGACGCGTACGCCTACATCTCGCCGTAGACGTATGAGATGGTATACAGTTGCACACAAGAGCGAGTGAGTATAGATGGAGAGTATAGTGGTAATATATTCGATACAGATCTAAGTGCCGTAGCGGCGACCTATATACACTGGCGCTTACCCGGCCTCGGGTCACGTGTCGCCGTTACATTATCCCCCTCTTTAGGCGCAGACCTCCTGGGCTGCCGAAGCCAGTACAAGAGAAAGGAATGACAGGGAATGAAAGGGAGTAATCAAACAACCGTTTGACGTACGCAATCATACGAACGCATAAGTCCCACAACCGATTGGTACAGCTCAATGGCGACCTTTCGGCGGATCCGGTGCACGGGGAAACTCTACCTCCATTGGCAGGTGGTAAAAACCCATGCCGACGCCATTTGTACCGGGCCGAAATCCAATAAGAAGAGAAGAGGAGAAAAGAGAAGAGAAGGAAACAATGGAACAAAAGGAAATGGCTGAACTGCTTCCATATCCTCCGCACCGCCACTTCCGAACTCATACTCCACCGACCATCCATACCCGTAGCTCGTATATCTCGGCGTAGGTCGTTGTCGGAATCATCAGGGTGGCAGAGAGCTTCCGCTCATGACTTAGCATCGAGGGGAGCTTCTGCTCATGACTCGGCATCGATGGGAGCTTCCGCTGCCGGCATCGTTCGTAGCCTTCGGTAATCATCGATCGTATACATCAATTGCATGTAGTCTCATTCGTAGTCAACTAACACGTAAGTTCTGTAAGATGGTTATACTTGCCAAGTTGAAGTGCACTTGCGCTCTCCCGAGCCTTCGTGCAGTGCTTCTGCATGCTCTGTAAAGTATATCTTGCAGCCGGTAGTGGCATTGACTCGTAGATGCTGCTTGACTAGGTAATCGTCGTTCGAAGTCCGCTTCGGTGACCATCCGGTAGACTTCATTGATGCGCTCTCGATAGGCACCTTCAGTAGAATCTGGTCGACTTGGTAGACTTGCTGGTCGACTACTCGGTAGACTTCTCGGTCGACTTCTTAGTACGTGTCTTAGTAGACTGCATCCCGGAGGGCTTGTCTCCTTGTCGGTAGGACGCATTTTCAACATGGTCATCCCCCCTTTTGAAGTTCGTTGCTCCGCCGATGACTTAGACTCGAATCGGTTGTTGATTGCCATCGTGTCTCGGTAGACATATGAACTTCGGTAGACTTTTGGTGATCCCATTCGGTAGGTCTCTTCGCTGACTGAGGCTTTATTCGGAATCCTTCGTATCTGGACTTCGGAGGTCTTCGACTTCGCTTGTCTCTTGGCTGGCCCTGGCTGACTTGCTTCGTCTCTCTTCGCCTGCTTCGTCTCATTTTTCCACTTGCTTGGTCCATTCTTTGACTCGCTTTGATTGTTGAGTTGCTTCGTGTGTCGACTTGCTTTCGCCTTTTCGGACTTCGCTTGGTCTGTTCTCGTTGTCTGACTTTGGGCTTTGGCCGTGAATTCTCTGGCGGGCTTATCATCTTCCGGATGCTAGGTGCGTATGTTGATTCTTCTGGTACGCTCATCCCCGCTCTCCGGGTGCCGCTGGACTTTTCTATCGTTGAGTGCACTCTGGTCCTTCATTCCGGCACCTCCGGTAGGGTCATCATATAGGAGCATTTCGGTTCCGGTAGGGTCATCCCTCTCTTTAAAGGTCGTTGCTCTGCCGACCACTCATGTCCTCTAATTGGTGTTGTAGCTGGTGCGTTTGTCAACCCGAACGGCATGACTCGGAACTTGAACTGCATGCGAAATGTGGTTTTGTACTCGTCGCCGTTCTTGATTCGTATGAGGTGATAGGCATTTCTGAGGTCCTGTTGAGCATCTCCATGATCAGTGGGATAGGATATCGGTTCTTCACCGTGGCTTTATTGAGGGCTCGGTAGTCCACACACAGCCGCAGTCCGCCGTCCTTTGTCGCAAATGAGATCGGTGCTGCCGCAGGCCGTGATGAACTCTATCTTTCCCAGCACTTGGTCTCGCTGGCTCTTTCCGAGATTTCGTAGATCCACACAATTTGTGTGGTTCCTCACGGCCGGGTACCCTGTCATTGCCTCTCACCCTCTTCCTACGCTCCTCGAGCCAGAATCACTCTTCCTCACGAATTCCCTTTGCATGCCGTAATAGGTGCGGTGCGAGAGTTGGCATGTCTTGCTGCATACTTCCACATAGTCCTTGAATCTCACGAGGATACGACCTCCATCATCAGTAGGTACATTACCAGTTCCAGCATCTGTGCATTAGCCTCTATCTCCGTCTTCGGATTTGGATTTGGGATGATGGGGAAAGGAAACCAGGGACCTGCGGATCAAGCGGTTCGCCCAGGAACGAGCCAAACCCCGCTAGTCCGACAACCTCCCATCGTGACTCGGCGAGCCGGTAGCAGTCATTCAAGTATACCTGAGTGAGGTTCCTCTTCTGCCGCAACTACCGCCGCTGCTCCCTGCTCGCTCGTCCAGCGCTTGGGTTGATAGTCTCAATCTCACCTGGATCATCCAAAGTGGAGACCTCCATAGTCGCTCCCAGCAGCCACTGCATTCCTCATTCGTTGAGAGAATGTCAGAACAACCAATTGCATGCTTTCAGTTGTCCTTCATATGCGGTATACCGATAAGTCTCGGAGGAGGAAATGACCTCACCGCACTCCACGAGGCCGCTTGCGACATACGTGGGTGTCCTCGGTGGTGCATCTGCTGCCACCGATGCACTGTCGCCATCTCGTGGCCTTCGTGCTGCACTGTCGTCATCATGTGACCTCCGTGCTGCACTTTCGTCATTACTTGACCTTCGTGCCTCTCCGTCGACTGGAGTTTGTAGAGATTAGACAACCTGCAGTTGCCAAGTCGACCTCCGAATTACGGGATATATAGCCCCCAGATTTTGTATAATCTGCATAGAGGGGCTCTTTATAAGTGTGGCTATCACCTCCGATCTAAGACCGGGAATCAATCATTCAGCATATCAGGTTCGTCAACCCAAACGGCTGCAGCACATCGAGTT
>Ga0307512_10000136_pt1 | contig 94831 bp, 89 predicted proteins | sample 14_EM_MG_FD_200267 | JGI IMG/M metagenome (GOLD analysis project Ga0307512, IMG submission 200267) | Populus trichocarpa ectomycorrhiza microbial communities from riparian zone in the Pacific Northwest, United States - 14_EM | ecosystem: Host-associated > Plants > Roots > Unclassified | place...
TGCCGCTGGAGATCCAAGGTCTGACTTTCGTCTTAAGTGCGTGCCGCAGGCCCGCCCATGCCATATCATATAGGACCACTTCGTGCGTTATAAGGCTCCAGCCGGTTCTTCTCCAATTTGCTTTCAGGCGGTTGGCATAAACTCGGACTGATTCGTTTGGTAATTGCTGGTACTTCTGCATGGCTTTTGCGGCTGAATTGAGACGCCTATCTTTATCTCCGTACATCTTTGGCAGCTCATTCGCGAAGAGCTCGAAGTTCTCTAGACACGGGTCCTTGGCCTCTCGTAGGTCGCTAGCCCACTCGGATGGGTCCGTATTTTCTGTCTGTCGCTGAGTCGTATCTGGGTGGTTATTCCAGGTGTCGAGAAAAGAGACTGTGTACTTGACTTGATCGGGATCGCCTCTTGGGAATAGATGCTTGTGGGATGCAAAGTTTGATCGTAATGTTTCGAGAAACTTATCCAGCTCTTTCGCTCCGCCGCAGTACCGTAAGGGATCAACCATCTTAAAGATCTTGGACTGATTTCCGGGATTCTCCGGTCTGTCGATTGTTCGGCTGCGGTCGAGTTCGGTGAGCATTCGGGTTCTCTCCTCCTTCCATTCGGCTTGTTGCTCGAATAGGAGTTTAAGTAGCATCCGGTTCTGTTCAAGCATCTCCTTTTGGTCGTCTTCGGTAATCTTTGACAATATGTCATCTCTGCCTCGATTATCCTCGCCCTCAGGTAAGGTTGAATCATCTTCGTCTTCGTCTTCATCGTCAGGATCGCGGGCTTCTTCGTGAACTTGAGTCTCGGCGGGATCGTCATCGTTGATTTCGTCTTCTGGTAGTACTGAGAAGCGGCCCGTAGGAATGGGCGTGATTCGGCTGAGCGATGCTCGAAGGGATTTAATGCTCGCACGCGTGTTAGGCACACGCAATTGGCTTCTCTGTATTCTCTTTGGAGGCATGGAGGGTAATTGGCTGTAATTGTTAATTTCGTGTCTGTCGCGACACGTCAATTAAAGGGGTAAATTCGCGTGATCTCGTGAGCGAAACGTATCCGATTTTCTGAAAGACCGAATATAGTGTAAGGGCGCGTACGCCGGCGCTCGGCAGTATATGGATATAGTATGGTATACGGTTGCACACGGGCGCGAGTGAGATCAGGTGTAGAAGTAAGTGGTAAGATATTCGGTACGGAGCTAAGCCTCCGTCGCGATGTCAATATAAGGTTGGCGGTTACCCGGCGCTGGACACCGCCCGTGACCATCCGGCAACCCTAACCACGCATACTTGACAACGCCGTTACACCCCGGCATCGTATGTATCATTTGTCATCAAGTTCTTCGCCATCCATCAGAACTTAGGACCAGCTCAATGGTGAAACACTTGCTTGCAAAAGCTCACATTGCAATGTTCAATGAATTAACAGAGTCAGAGGTTTCTGAATTGAGTAGTTCGACGGTTGATGAAACAGCTTTGGCCATCGTGAAGAGGCAAGGAAGTCCAGGAATCACAATAGTAAGTTCACAGAGGAAGATCATATTAGACATCCAGGTTGATCCATATTGACCGAAATGACAGACAAAACGTTCCTAACTGGCCGCTAACGAATTTGAAACTTCGAAATTTCACCAAGACACGTGGAATCTCTACCTCATGTTAGGATTTGTTTTGGCTCATATTCCATGGAACGCTATATCAAATCTAGAGCAACGACGGTCATATATGAAAGTACGTGATGACCTAGTGCTGCTGTCCACTACAACCATTAGCAACATATGCTGGAGGCACCATGGACTTACAGTGGATGCAATTAAGAAGCAATTGCCGTTACGAAATAAAGTTAGTTTTGCTTTCGACGGATGGACATCACCAAACAAACTGGCCATAATGTCAGTCATTGCTTAGTATATGGATCGAAATTGGGCATTGCGTGAAGTTCAACTCGCATTCAATGAGACTGATCGCCTGTTCTTTTCCAGTTTCGAAAGCTAATCAAGGAAGATTGGTCCAGGGCCAACATACTGGAGCTATGCTAGCAGTACATTTGAAGGATGCGCTTGATCGTTTCGAGCTGACCAATGGCAAGTGTTAGCAATAGTTCCGGACTGTCACTTCGGGTCCGGGTCCAGGTCAGATCTGAACTGTTGCCAAATTGGTGGTCCGGGTTGTCAATACACCCGAACCGTCAATTCGGGCACAGTTCGATGCCAATCTTCCAACCCGTCTGAATTGGGCGGGTTGTCAGCGGGTCGCCCAGCGGGTCCATCTGTAGATTTATATAATGTTCTTGTTTTTGCAGTTGGATAATTGTAAATTATTAAAACTGGGTATTCGGCAGCCAATAATATTTTTTGGATGTTTTGCAATCTGCGACATTGATGATTTTGGAATACGTGTTTTGCCTTCTATACGTTCCATATTTGGCCATAGAGGCAGTCAATAGTTCTGTTATAAGCGCATTCATGCGCACAAAGCTTCGATTACCCAATATGCAAGACCAAATATTGTTGACACTCTGTTGACGCTCAGTTTCATGATGGGGTAACATGTGTGCGAAGTGCTGTTTCAAATGAAAAGGCTGCCGCGACATCCTCTATGAATCATTACTACATCGTGAGACTTAGATTACCCACGATCCAACACCAATGATCGTTGACACTTCATTGACGCTCATTTTCCGGATGGGACAGGGAGCGTGTCTGTAATAATTTGAACTTGAAAGGCAGCCAATTCTTCGTTTAAGAATTGCTGCAACCAATCGCCACTAAGGTTACACACAATGCACAGCCAACAATCGTTGACGCTCCATTGACGCTCATGTTCAGAATGGGGCAGTGACCGTGTCATATTCTGTTTTGCCCAGAATGGCTGCCGTTACACTGGTTATGGATAGCAGTGACCCGGTCAGTTTTCAATTACCATACATAGAAGACTAAAAATTGTTGACGCTCCATTGACGCTCATTTTTAGGATGGGGCAGGGAGCCTGCTACTAATATATTTGACTTGCAAGGCTGCCAATACCTCGCTTGTGAATAGCTGGAACCAATCATCACTAACGTTACCCAAGATGCACAGCCAAAAATCGTTGACACTCTGTGGAAGCTCATTTTCAGAATGGGGCAGTGAATGTGTCGTTTACTCTTTTGCCAAAAGAGGCCGCCAGCATGATTGTTATGGCTAGCACCGACCACGTCACCATTCAATTACCGTACTTACATGACTGAAACTTATTGACGCTCCGTTGACGCTCATTTTATTGTACGGTCTAGTCAAGATCTGCTGCCATTGATAATTGCATTGTTAATCATTTGAACTTTGTGGATGCCTTTCAGCGTTATCAGGAATTGGATCTCTGGCAAAGCCGAGCCCAGTAATATTCCAGCAGTGGTCGCTCTCATCTGGTTAAAATCTATATGTTAAGCTAAATATTGCATATTGCCTGCTATAGCTTTGTTTATTAACCAATATTCTCACGTGACTGGTCAATATTCTTCCATAATAATTCTCTAAATAAAATTCTCGGTCAAACTGCATCATAAACTTGGTGATAATACATTGACGCATTCTGTCCTAGATTTTCTTGATCCCCTTATTCCTCCTCATTTCCATTATATTGACCGTCAGCAACGCCTTTTCAACCTTTTTCTTTGATCGTAGTATAGGCCGAATCAATCCAGGAACATTTGGTGCAGCACTCACATTCCGCAGCTCCAGGGTTTCTGATTCCTCACTTCCGTGTCCAATTCCATATCTGATTCATTGTCTGCCTGCCAGTTGTCTTCGCTGTCGTTTGGATTATCCAAGTCCCCATTCCAGTTAAGCGAATTTTCGGTGTCTGAAATGCTTTCGGGTGAGTTATCTTCACCACTTTTAGCAGGATGGCGGTCGATTCGTTTGATTCGATGGACATTCAATATTTGAGTTTGTCCTTCTGGGAGGTCCTTTGCAGACAAAGCTGGTGGCACAGGTGATTTTTCCGACAATTTAAATGCAGCCACACCATCATGATGAAAGAGTGACCAGGATGCTTTAACGAGCTCTTCAGTATCTGAAATGTATCCTACGGCTGTCATCTGTTTATTTTGAGCGTGAGATTCCTTCTGTGTGGCTGATAGGGTTTGGCTATCCTGCCACATCTCCAAAAAGTTGTGGACCTTGGCCATTCGGTGCAACTTCTTTCCCTCCGCCTCTCTCTGCATCTCCAGGTCGTTATCAGTACTGGTTGGATCCAATATTGGATTGTCGCCAGTCAGCAATCCGTTATTGGCTCGAGCAAACTGCCTTACAACGACTTTTTCGCAAAGGGTCTCGCCAGTGGTTTTCGACTGCCTCCACCCGATCACATCTCGCACAAAGGAAACACTCGCCTTGACTCCGACACCGTGAGGTATGATAGAGAATATGTCATGCGCCACGTTGGAGAGATCAGCGTACTTTGAGTGCGTTTCTTCTTGCTGCCGCCACCAGTCGGTGATATCCGGTAATTAAAATTTACTGCTAATCTGCATTGGATCGGTGTGGTAATCATTGAGATTCGGATTAATTTGCCCCCAGTTCTGTGGTAATTCAGGAGGTGAATTCAAATAGAGTCTTGCGGCTGTCAATAAGCATGCTGCACGATCGCTTCGTCTGGGTGTCGTTTCGGCCACATTGGTAGGCAATAAGTATTCATCATCATCGATGGACAGATCATATGGATCGTAAGAAGATTGACCAGATCTTGAAGCCATTGCGGAGGAGCTGAAATTGTTGTTCGGTGTGTTTTCGAGCTTAGTGACGGGGCAAACGTCTACGCTTCGCGCAGTATTCGTTCTCAACATACTTCAGAAAGGCCTCCTGGAATTGGGTAGTATATGAAGTCTCGTCTACAGGATTGATATCCATTCCCTTGTCCCACTTCCTGAACGATCGCAACTTCCGGAACGGATCAAGGATGTGCGCCGAAATCAGGAGCATACCAGTCATTGGAGTCACTTCTGTATAGTATTTGGAAAGCTTTTGCTGGGCACACTTCACAGCAAAGAATAAGTCTTCCTTTCATTGTGTCTTTTTCTTGGCCAAAGCTCGCATCACGCCGTCCATGTGATCAAACATGTCATCATAGACAGTCATGACGTGATGCAGAGTAACGGGATGCCGTTTCGACATCCAAAGGGTCCAGTACCGGAATGGCCGTAAAACCTCCATGACATACTTGACAATAGTCCACTCATCCTGAGTCGTGAAGAGCGGCCGGTAGTCGCTATATTCTGGGTTTTTAAGCCACTCCCAGGTGAATTCACGCAATCGGTAGGCGCACTCGAGCAACTCCAGTGTCCAGTTCCAATGTGTCTTCACATACATAATGGGTAGTACTGCGATCCGGACATTGGCTTTTTGACAGTCAATGAACTGGTTTCGACGTCCAGGTGTCAGCGTAATCAATACAGCAAGCATTCTCTGCTATATGAAGGTCAGCTTCAGCACTTTCAAAATATGTTGAAATATGGAGTTTCTCAATTATCTTTGCTAAACCTGGTCTCATGGCCGACACCTTGTTGATTCTAGCATTGCCCTCTTTTCGAAGTCTTTGACCCTTCCCAATGTCTGTGCTTTCATTCTCTCCAAATTGCTGATCGCGCTCATGGGCTTCCCAAGACTTAGTGCGGCCTTTTACACCTAGACTGCTCATGAATGCACCTAAAGCAAGCTGAATGACGTGCGGCATACATGGTATGTGGTTTCTCAATGAGGGCCACTTGATTCCAGAGGCCGCAAAGGTAGTTTGTAGTTCGCGAGTCATCGAGTAATTTGAGGAAGCGTTATCGGTGGTAATTCCAAGTAAACGGCCGTCAGTCAGTTCAAAATGATCAAGAGGTTCCTTCAAATGTCCAGCTAGCTGTGCTCCCGTATGCTGACCCTTGACCTGTAATCCTGAATGAGCTTTCGAAATTGGAAAAGAATGGGCTATCAACCTCATCGAATGCCAGTTGTACTTCTTGCAAAGCCCAATTTCGATCCATATAATAAGCAATGACCGACATTATTGCTAATTTGTTTGTCGATGTCCATCTGTCCAAAGCTAAACTAACTTTGTTTCTTGATGGCAATTGCTTCTTAATTGCATCCACTGTCAGTGTGTATTCCCTCCGGCAAATATTACTCAGGGTGCTGGCGGATGGTAACACCAACTCGCTCCGTAATGCATTGTATGACCGTCGCAACTCAAGGATTGATATCGCATTCCATGGAATATGAGCCGAAACAAACCCTAACATGAGGTACCAATTCCAGGTGTCTTGGTGAAATTCGGCATTTTGAAAGTCCTTTGATGCCAGTTTAGAGCGTTTTGTCTGTCAATTCAGTAAGTATACTTAAAACTTGAATGGTAAATTTGATTATCTTTTGCGAACTTACAATCGGAATACCTCGACTTCCTTGCTGCGTTAGTATCGCCAATGCTGTTTCAGCGACCGTGGAACTTGTCAATTCGGTTACCTCTGACACTGTTAATTTGCTTAACTTTGCGATGTGCGCTTTTGCCAGCAAGTGTTTGCCCATTGAGCTGGTCCCATGTTCTGATGGATGCCAAAGAACTTGATGACAAACGATACATATGATGCCAGGGCTGCCAGTCTCCTCAATTCCGCAATGTGAATAGAATCGCCACGAAGGCGCATGTCGAAAGTTATTCCAAGCAATAGGGTGCTTCGAGCCTACCTTCATTGAAACCCACCAAGCATCGAAGACAATTTGTAAAGTAAGGTCGCATAAATCACGAATTAAGACGCGTTCATTTTTTGAAGATATCAAAACCTCTAGCAACGAGGTATTTAAAGATCTTGTATCTGACATCGTGGTAGGAAATTGAACTCTGGGTGATTCGATCTGGGTGACTGTTAGAAGATATGCTTTGGTCAGGTAAAATGCTGCTTCTTGAATATCGACTTTAGAGCTACAAGCAAGAAAAAAGTCAGACCTGTGAGACATCGCATGCATATTGGTCAAGTTGAATACAGGGGCATATAAAGACGAGACGGTTGTGATATCATCGGTAGCATTTTTGCCCATAAAGGCAGCTGATAGTACGATTATGGGTCAATGTCGCTGCATTGCTGTCTGATTATCCACGATGCAAGCCCAAAAATCGTTGATGCTCCGTTGACGCTCATTCTTTGGAGGTAGTAGCAATATCATCACTAGCATTTTTGCCTAGAAAGGCGGCCGAAATTGTGATTATGGGTATATGCCGTTGCTCAGCCCTTGAATTGTCCGTGATGCAAGACCAAAAATCGTAGACGCTCCGTTGACGCTCATTTTTAGGATGTGGTAGCGATATGCTCCCTAGCTCTTTTGCCCATAAAGGCGGCCAACATTATGATTATGGGTATATGCCATTGCTCAGCCTGTGAATTATCCATGATGCAAGACCAAAAATCGTTGACGCTCCGTTGATGCTCATCTTTAGGAGGTGGTAGCGATATGGTCGTTGGCTCTTTTGCTCATAAAGACGGCCAATACAGCCATTATGGCTTAATGCTGTCGCCCAGCCCAGTTATTATCCAAGATGCAAGAGCAGAAATTGGTGATGCTCCGTTGACGCTCATTTCTCCGATGGGGTAATGAGCATGTCGCATGCCTTTTCACATTGAAAGCCGGCTAATAACTTCTCTTTGGATTGATGTGACTATGCAACCCTTTGATTGCTGAAAAGATCAAACAAAAATCATTGACGCTCCGTTGACGCTCACCTCAGAGGGGCAATCATTTTGGTTGAATGTCATACGGTCATTATTGACAGCCAATATTCTGTTTCTAGGTAGAATCGTTTGTATCCAACAGCATCGAGGCCTCTCAGTTTCTGAGCCACCACTATTCACGTCATCAGTTCTATGAATGACATGGTTCCGTCACGTTTTAGCACTTTCAGCCGGTATGTTACGGCATACAGAGCCATCAAGTAATTCTAGACATATAGAGCCCGACTTCCTGACCTTTCTTTTTCCAGCTTGCTTTCCGTGATTTCCATGACGTACCATAAGCAATTTTCGAAATTTCGACCATGTGCAGCAGGTCTGAGCGGACAGTTATGCAGTTGGGTATATGAACTAATGCTACATGACGGCTGCCATTGATCTGGGTTCAGACTGCGCACTGAACGCTCGTCGTATGACTCGTTTGACATCACTGAACCAAATTTTGTTAGTAAATTTCGTCTCTATTGTAGGTTTTGCTTTCTAATGTAACCGTAATAGGCAAGTTGATATCAAGTTTGCTAGCCATTTGTCAACCAGATTTGGAGTCTAGAACATTCACATGGCCCATACGACCCTTGCACACGCTCTGATGAAATATCAGGTCTCACAATGTGGTCACTGAAATCAGGAAAAGCTGACACGTAGCAAAGTAGGTACACAAATTGCTTTTCCGCGAGATAGGTCTGCAAAACTAACTATTTGGCTATCTATACCTCCGGCGACGCAATAGCTGTCACCATATCTTCGTCCGTATCCGATTTACATATGGTAATTTACTAGGCATGCTTCATGCAGGGGTAAAAGCTGACGGGTTCAACTGGCTTCGCATCCTGCATCGGCATCGAATCGGTCGCCACGTCGAGCGAAAGAACCGGTATGAATTTGTTTGACTGTGGTTTCTCCGAACCCAGCCTCATTCGACTACTTCCTGGTTGAGAAGTCACCGCCGGCATTTCCAATTGTCCTCGGACGATATCAACAGTCTGCATATGCTCTCCAGCTGTTGTCAGGGATGCTGAGGCTACAGTCGTGTCTATTCGAGGTGTGACAACCGCCGGAACCTTCAATTCGGCGGTCCCGTACTTCATATCTGTCTCACGAAAGTAGTTGGCTGCATCCCCACATCCCGGTTGGGTCAATTCGTCAAGCCTCATCTGCTGCTGCCGAAACTATCCATGTGGTACTGTACCGTTCTGGAGATTGTGCCCATCACCCAGCCAGGTTCATCATCATAACTGAGCTTGCCAAGCTCTGCATCTACTTCATCATCTTCCTTGTCTTCCCCATCCTGCTCATCGTCGAAACTTGCAAGATTGCTCAGACTGTCTCCGATAGCATTCAACATCTCCTCAAACGTTGTTTCGCGCTTTCCGGTTGCAGTAGTCATGTCTTTCAGCTCTTGCATCATCGCTGTCCCTGCGTCTTGAACTCGCTTTCTTGCCACAGCGGTCTCTCTCTCCACAAATTCCTCGATCCATTTCACTTTCTCTTTGTTGCTTAAGAAGTTGGTTTCCCATCTTTTCTCTGCCGCAAGCTTCTTTTTAGATCGTAAGCTGCGCAATGCTCCCAATGCTCGGACCTGTACTGCCTCCAAGCCGCTCTTGCCTTCATTTGCTTGATGACGTCGACATGTGGCCGTCTTTGTCGAATTGCCGTACTTGCCCGGCGGAAGCGGTGAAAAGTGCTTTTTTGAAGCATTGACCATTGTATCGTGTGTTGACCTTGTTGTTGGGCGAGATGTTGGATGTTGCAGGATATGGACCACATGGAGGCAAGCTGAGTCTTTTATGTCATGGTTTGTACGTTTGATCAACTCGAACAAAGCAAAATCTGCGTTTTGACCGTCATTTCAGCTGGAATAGTCACACTAATTGTACGTTATGACATGATAGTTAGCTTATGTTTCATGTAAGATCCCGGCTAAGTGTTGAGACAAACATCACCAGACGACCTTTCCCTCAAAGAATTTCCTTTTTATATCCATCAAACACGAGATATCAGCTGTCATTCACTTCAATGTATCCCTGCAAGCAAACAAACAAACATCATCGGACCGACTTACTGCAAATCGCGGAATCATTGGAATCACCTCCAACTATGATGTATCTTGAATAGAACGTGCAAGGTGACAGTCATTCATTCCTTTGTGACCTGTAGCTTACTATATACTCCTCAGGACTTTCCACTTTTCGTTATCATCTTCCTCACCTTTTCCACAACAGGAAGTCATGGCTCCACAAACACCTCAGCCGGGTGTGATTCAATCAGAATCGAGCCGAACGACGGGCGCTTCCTCTAATGCGCCTGTGGCTGAGTCACATCTGCAACGCAGACACCCGTTAGTCCACCGTGATGCTGCAATTGCAGCCACCAAAAATATGGCCCAGGACGCACATTTAAAAAAAGTAGGTAAAACCGGTCGCAGCAATAATAGACAGCAGCATGCAATCGGATGTGAGTAGCTCCATATCGCTATAGAAGGCGGTCAACTGACCATATAATGTACAGCTGGTGTAGGTTGAGAGCTGCGTGACCAATTTATCGCTGCCCGTAATGGCAAACCTCCATGGTCGACGAAAGCATTTCTCCGCACAGTCCGCGAAATTGAACATCATGATGTCGTCAGCTCTGGGATCTTCGCACACGAATTTCGTGATAAACGTCCCCGGGAGTGGACAAAGCAGGCTTGAAAGACTCCAGAGGAGGCTACGGAGTCGTATATGGTCGAGGTAATAGCCGCAGCTTCCTTTTGGAAGCAGCAAATAATTTCTTGTAGGTTTTCAACATGTCTGCTACTATGGCAAGGCAAGGAGGTTGGGTACAGGTGGAACAGTCCGACATGCGCCTTGCCTTGAATATGGCGAAAATGGCCAAAGGAGGGTTCTCGCGGGCCGCAGTAGAGGAAACGCAGCAACTAATCACGAAATCTCGAGCCGAAGTCCGAGAAGAGAAGAAGCGGGGAGCTAAGTTTCCTGGGCATCAGAAGGTGAAGGCTACAATTGAAAGACACCCAGCAATGGTTTATAAAAATCATACGGCCGGCTGCCATTCCTTCCAAAATGGTACAGCAAAGAATCCGCAGACACGCTGGAGGCGCAACGGAACTGCCGCATCTCCACCAGAACCGGCGGCACCTCTGCCCGGAAGGCAATTTCCGCCAGGAATGCCACCTGCGCCACCAAGGGACACTGAGGGAAACGAATGTTACAAAATGGAAGGTATGCCATCCAGGTGTGTATATATGCATTCTCCACTTCCAATCACTCAATTTTTCAATCATAATGCATTTGCCAAGGATAGCAAGCGTGATAAAGATTTTATTCCAGATTTGCTGAGTACACTATCTGCTGCATGGAAATACCGCTAACATTGATATTGAAGATGACAACAGCCTTGTGGGCGAATCTGAGGGTTAGGACGCAAATTGATTGAAAGCAACGGGAGTTTTGAGTATTATCATTATCTACAATTAGCGGACACTTTAAAGTATATTATAAAGGATATATTTATATGCACAATTAAAGAACAATGTAGTGATAAATGAAAACATATATGAAAAGGATAGAACGACTGTTAAAACACTGTAAATGATGTTCCATGCCGAAGTTGATGGTTGCATAATGCTGATATGCCTGTGGCAAAATAAGTCTCAACGGAGCGTCAACAACTTTTCGTCCTGTAAGTCAGGTGATTAGAATGTCAATTTATCGTTTTTATCTATAATCATTGTATTGGCCGCTTCTTTAGGCAAAATAGAATGCTACACTCTCCTTGCCCCATCTTGACAATGAGCGTCAACAAAGCGACAATGTTTTTGGTCATGAATCTTGGGTAATCTTGGTGGTAAGTGATCGTATACATCTATGAACAATGTTTTGGCAGCCTTTGTATGCTGATAAGCAAGAGATCGTCCCACCGCAGCCTCCCGGACAATCACAACTAAATTTATTTTCAATGCTGCAACTCAGTGATGCTGAACGTGTTTAGCCTGTAAAACCAGTCAAAACTCCATATATAAATATTAGCGGCCATCTGGCGCTTTGGTTAACCATCCTGCAAGGCCAAAAATTGTTGACGCTCCGTTGACACTCATTTTCAAGATCAGGCAAGGAGCGTGTTGCTTTCTTTTTTGCCTGTAAAGGCGGCCAATACATCGCTTATGCATAACAAAGGACAAGTCACTATTCAATTACCTGACTTAGAAGACTAAAAATCGTTGACGCTCCATTGACGCTCATTTTCAAGATCGGGCAGGGAGCGTGTTATTTTTTTTTAACCTGTAAAGGCGGCCAATCCATCGCTTATGCATAACAAAGGACCAGTTACTTTTCAATTACCTGACTTACAAGACTAGAAATCGTTGCCGCTCCGTCGACGCTCATTCTCAGAATGAGGCACGGAGCGTGTATCTCTTGTTTTCCGTTATACAGGTGGCCGATTCATGGGAAGAGAATAATGGTGCGCAAAAGTTGATATTTAGCGATTAACAGTAGGGTATCTAAATGCGACCATAAATAGAAAAACCTGAAACACAGAACCGGAGATTGGAACCGACAGATCTAGCCATACCCGCCAAAACCCGCGGGTTGACAGGTACGGGGACGGGTTTGGCACGCCAAGACGCTGCGGGTCGGGTTTTTGGACGGTTCTGGAACCGACCCGAACCGTGTATCCGGGCCAAACCCGGACCGCTGGCGGGTTACCCGGACCGCTGGCGGGTTACCCGGACCCGTTGCTAACACTACCAATGGCTGTTTGCTTGCCATTGAGACTGATAATGCTTCCTCAAATTACTCGATGACATGCGAGCTACAATCAACACTTGAGGCCTCTCCAATCAACTTGCCTGCATTGAGGAACCACATACCATGCATGGAGCATGTCATGCAGCTGGCTTTAGGTGCATTCATGAGCAGTCTTGTTGTACAAGGCCACACCATGTCATCGGAAGCCCATGAGCGCAATCAACGATTTTGAGAGAATGAATGCATAGACATTGGGAAGAGTCAAAGACTTCCAAAAGAGGGCAACACTAGAATCAATCAGGTGTCGGCCATGAAACCAGGTTTAGCAAAGATAATTGAGAAAGTACATATTTCATGATATTTTGAAAGTCCTGAAATTGACCATCATATAGCAGAGAATGCTTGCTGTAATGATAATGCTGACACCTGGTTGTCGAAACGAGTTCATTAAGTGTCAAAAAGCCAAACTTCCCAGCGCTGTACTCCTGATTATGGATGTGAAGACACTTTGGAACTCAACACTGGAGTTACTCCAGAGTGCCTACTGATTACGGGAATTCACACACGAGTGGCTACAACATCGAAATACACTAATTACCAGCCTCTTTTCACAATGCAAGATCAATGGACCATTGTGAAGTATGTCGTGGAAGTATTGAGGCCATTTCGATATTGGACACTGTGGATGTCAAAGAGGCACACAGTCACATTGCATCACATTATCACTGTGTACAATGACATGTTCGATCATATGGATGGCATGATGTGAGCTTTGGCTAGGAACAAGACACCATGGAAGGAAGACATGTTCTTCGCTGTGAAGTTAGCTTGACAGAATCTGTCCATATACCACGCTGAAGTGACTCCAATGATGGGCATGCTTCTCAGTTCTGCACATATCTTCAATCCTTGTCGGAAGTTGCGATTGTATAGAAAGTGGGACAAGGGACTGGATATTAATCCTGAGGACGAGACATCGTATACTGCCCAATACCAAGAGGCCTTTCTGAAGTATGTGGAGAGTTTATACTGTGCCAGGCATCGATGTGTGCCGGTCAATAAGCACGAAAGCTTACCGAGCAGCAATCACATCCCCTCTGGACCGGCTTCAGGATCCTGTCCATCATCCTTCGATCCATATGATTTGCCCAGCGATGATGAAGAATTCTTAACGCCTGACAATATGGCTGGGACGACACCCGGACGAAGCGATCGCGCAGCATCTCTATTGACTGCCGCCAGGCCCTATTTGAATTCGCCACCTGAAGCACCAAAGAACTGCGGTCAAATTCATCCAATGTCTCAATGATTACCACTCTGACCCAATGGACATTAACAGTACATTTTGGTTGCCAGACATAACCGACCGGTGGTGTCGACAGGCGGAAACACACTCAAAGTACACCGCTCTTTCCCATGTGGTATGCGACATATCCTCCATCATAGCAGATGGTGTCGGAGTGGAGGCCAGTTTCCCCCTTGGCCGAGTCGTTACCAGCTGGAGGGAGTCGGAAACCACAGGTGACATCCTTTGCGAAGATGACATTGTAAGGCAGTTCGCCAGAGCCAATAACGGGATTTTGGCTGGCGCTGACCCAGATTTGAATACAACGAACACAGAAAACAACTCGGAAATGAAGAATTTGGTGGAGGAAAGGAAATTGCGCAGAATAGCCAAGGTTCACGACTCTTCGGAGATGTGGCAGGGCAGCCATAACCTACCTGCTACCCAGAAGGAATCTTGCAATCTAAACAAGCAGATGACTGCCGTGGGATACATTTTGGACATGGAAGAGATCTTCGAAGCATTGTGGCCACTCTTTCAACATGATGGTGCGGCTGCATTTAAATTGTCAGAAAGATCTCCTTTGCCACCACCTTTGTCTGCAAAGGACCTCCCTGGAGGAAGAACTCAAATATTAAATGTCCGCCGAATCCGAAGAATCAACTGTCATCCAGTCGAAATCGACGAGAACCGGGAACCTGAAAGCTTTTCGGGCACTGAAGATTGGCTTAACTGTAATGAGGACTTAGAAAATCCCAATGACAGCAAAGACGATTGCGTGGCAGACATTAACTCTGATGTAGAGGAATATGATATCACTGAGCATCCGGAATGACCAGAGCAGCCGGATGTGAGCGCTGTGCGAAAGGTTCCCCAATCGATTCGGCCGACACAGAAGCCAAAGCGACAGGCTGAAAAGGTGTTCATGACGGTCAATGCAATCGAAACGAGGAGGAATCAGGGAGTGAAGAAAAAGTAGGACAGAATGCGTCAATGTTTCACCAGGTTCTTTATGTATCTTGACCGAGAGTTTTAGTTGGAGATATATTATGGGCGAATAGTAAGCAGTAGCTTGTGAAGAATGGTTGATAAACAGATATATAGCAGGCACAATGAAGCTTTTGGCAAGATACATAATTTTTAGTAGTTTGAGAGCGAACAGTGCAAGAATGTTACTGCACTCGGCTTTGCTACTGGGCCAAGTCTCAATCTGTAAGAAAGACTACTAATAAGTTCATATCATGATGAAAACAATTATCGATAGCAGCAGATGTTGAATGGACAATGCATTGCAATGAGCGTCAACGGAGCGTCAACCATTCACATCAATGATTTGTGGTTTTGTAAGTATGATAATTGCACAGTGATTTGGTCCCTCTTACGCATAATCGATGTATTGGCAGCGTTTATAGGCAAAAGAGACAGCAACTTCACGGTCACCGCCACATTCTGACAATGAGACTCAAAGGAGCGTCAACGATTTGTGGTTTTGTAAGTACGGTAATTACACAGTGATTTGGTCGCTCTTATGCATAACCAATGTATTGGCAGCTTGTATAAGCAAAAGAGACACCAACACGGTCACCGCCCCATTGTGAGAATGAGGGTCAACGGAGCGTCGATGATTTCTGGCTTTGTAAGTATAGCGATTACTCAGTGATCTGGTCGCTCTTATGCATAACCGATGTATTGGCAGCTAATATAGGCAAAGAAGACAGCAACAAGGTCACTACCCCATTCTGAGAATGAGCGTCCACGGAGCGTCGGTGATTTTTAGCTTGGCATCTTGGATAATATATATTCCGATTAGTTGCGGACATCCATCTGTCAGATATTGGTAATGTTAACAACCGGTCCGGGAAACGTGCCAGCTGTCCGGGTTCCGACCCTAAAAATGGGTCAGTTCAGTTTTAGACCAGTCCAAAGAGCCGTCCCGCTGCGTCTCGGTGAGCCAAACCCCGACTGGTACACATCAACCTATGGGTTTTGCCGGGTTTGGCTAGACCCGTTGGTTCCGATCTCTGGTTCTGCGTTTCGCGTTTTTCTACTTATGGTTGTATTCAGATATCCTACTGTCAATTGCAAAATATCGACTATGGTACCGCATTGTCATTTTCGGATGTATTGACAGCCTTTATATAGCAAACAAGTAGACAGCCGCTCGCTACCCCATTCTGAAAATGAGGGTCAATGGAGCGTCAACCATTGATGGTTTTGTATTTTGGGTAATCTAAGTGGCGCTTAATTGCCCGTATCTATAAACAAGTGAGTGGCAGCCTGTATGAGCAAAGATGCAAGTGATATTCCCGCGATGGCATCCTGAACAGTAACAACTTATTTGATTTATGAAGGTGCAACTAAGTGTTCACAAGCATTTTACATTACAGAAACGGCCAAAACTGAGTATATGGACTTTAACACCCACAGCGCGGTTCGATAAACAATGATTGAAGGCCCAACATTGTTGACACCCATTGTCATGATGGGACAGGGAGCGTGTCGCTTTCTTTTTTGCCTATAAAGGATGGCAACAGTTCCATTATATGTAATCACTACCAAATTGCGTTTTTATTACCCAACTTACAGGACCAAAAATTGTTGACGCTCCATTGACACTTATTTTCAAGATTGGGCAGGGAGCATCTCGCTTTCTTTTTTGCATATAAAGGTTGTCAATGCTGTTGTTATGTATAACCACTACAAAATTACTTCTTAATTACCAGACTAACAAGACCTAAAATCGTTGACGCTCTGTTGACGCTCATTTTCAAGATGGGGCAAGGAGTGTGTTAATTTTTTTTTTGCCTATAAAGGGTGGCAACACTTCCATTATGTATATTCCCTACCAAATCGCATTTTTATTACCCCACGTGCAGGACCAAAACTTGTTGACGCTCCGTTGACACTCATTTTCAAGATGCGGGAGGGAGTGTCTTGGATTCTTTTTTGCATATAAAGGTTGTCAATGCTGTCGTTATGTATAACCACTACAAAATCACTTCTTAATTACCAGACTAACAAGACTTAAAATCGTTGATGCTCTGTTGAGGCTCATTTTCGAGTCGGGGCAGGGAGCGTGTTGCTGCCTCTTTTGCCTATAAAGGGTGGCAACACTTCCATTACGTATATTCACTACAAAATCACGTTTTCATTACCCGACTTACAGGACCAAAAATGGTTGATGCTCTGTTGATGCTCATTGTCAAGATGGGGCAGGGAGCGTGTTGCTGTCTCTTTTGCCTATGAAGGGTGGCAACACTTCCATTATGTGTATTCACTACCAGATCCCGATTTTATTACGCGACTTACAGGACCAAAAAATCGTTGACGCTCTGTTGACGCTCATTTTGCCACGGGCATATCCGGAATATGGAACCATTCACTTTGGCATAGTATATCAAAAATGATCATGTGGCAGACGTTCTGAGCTGTTCAGGCACAGTCTCCTTTATTACTACATTGTTCTTTAATGATGCATATAAATATACCCTTTAAAATATACTTTAAACTGTCCACTAATTGTAGATAATGATAATATTCAAAAATCGCATTCCCTTCAGTCAACTCTCGTCTTCGCTGTAGGGTTCACTCACAAGGCTGCTGTCGTCTACAAAATGGCTGTCAGCTGCATTATCACGCAGCTGATAGTGTACTAACCTGTTGATGGATCTTCATCATTCAGCAAATCTGGAATAGAATTGTTATCGTGCATGCGATTCTTGGCATATGGATCAAGATTGAAAAATCAAGTCCTGGGAAGCGGAGTATGTATATACAGATATCCGGGTGGCACACCTTCTGTTTCGGAGCATTGACTGCTCTCACTGTCATCAGGTGGCGCAGGTGGCGTTCCGGGCCTCGGTTGCCCCGGTCGTGGTGGAGTTGCACTCGTGCCTTTGCACCTCCAGCGAGTCTGTGGATTGTTTGCTGCGCAATGTATACAAGGAAGACAGCCATCCATTTGATTTTCACGATCCTTTGTCCTGTGTCTGTTTATCACACCCTTCACCTTCCTATGCCTGGGCAACACAACACCCCACTTCTTCTTGTCTCGGACTTTGGCGTGTGGTTTCTCGATTAGTTGTTGCGTTTCCTCTGTCGCGGCCCGTGACATCCCTTCTTTACCCATTTTGGCCATATTCAAGGCAAGACGCATGTTGGACTGTTCAAGCTGTACCCGACCTCCTTGTCTTGCCATAGTAGCTAACTGGTTGAAAACCTACAAGAAATTAGTTGCTGCTTCTCAAGTGAGATTCCGCTAGTACCTTAACAATATACCACTCCGTAGGCTCCTCTAAGGTCCTCAAAGCCTGTTTCGTCGATTCCCGGGGACGTTTATCACCATATTCGTCTTCAACATTCCAAGAACTGGCAACATCGTGATGTTCAATTTCGCGGTCTGCGTGGACAAATGCCCTGGTCAACCATGGAGGATTCCCATTATGGGCAGCAATAAATTCGTCACGTGGCTCTCTATGTACCCCAGCTTTGGGTTACGTTGTTAGTTGACTGTCGTGTACATTGATTTGGATTAACTCACATCCGATAGCATGCTTCTTGTTATGCTTGGTCCTTCCGGTTTCACGTACTAATTTCAAATGTGGGTCCTGGGTCATATGTTCAGTGGCTACAATTGTAGCGTCGCGGTGGACCAACTGGTGTCTGTGTTGCTGCTGTGTTTTACCGGGTGGCGCATTGTTTGAAGCGCCTGTTGTTCGGCTCGATTCGGCTCCAATCGCACCTGGTTGAAGTGTTTCTGAAGCGAAGACTTGCTGTTGTGGAATGGTGAGGAAGATGATCACGAAAAGAAGTGGGAAGTCCTGAAGATTATATAGTTAGCTACAAGTCACAATGTAATGAGTGACAGCCAACTTGCACCATCAATTCAAGCCGAATCCGGCTGCATATAGCTGCACTGCGTAGAGCTGCAGGGGATTCCACCAGTCCCGCAATTCGCAGTATGTCGGTCCGATGATGTTTGTTTGTTTACCGGGATACATTGTGATAGACGACAGCTGATATCCCATAAATGATACATATAATAAGGACATTCTACAGCAGAAAGGATGTCTGGTGATGTTTCTCTCGAGACATCGCCGGGCTATTACATTAAGCACATGCTAACCATCAAGTAATAATGTACAGTTAGCATGACTGTTCCCAATGAAGTGACGGTCAAAACACCAATTTTGCTTTGTTCAAATTGATCATACCTACCAACCTTGACATAAAAGACGCAGCTTGCCTCCGTGTGGTCCATATCTTGCAATATCCACCATCTCGTGCAACAACAAGATCAACACAGGATACATTGGTCAATGCTCCGAAATAGAACGTTTCGCCACTTCCTGCGGGCAACTAAGGCAAATTGACGAAGAAATCCCCACGACGACATCATCAAGTGAATAAAGTCAAGAGCGGTTTGAGGGCAGAAAGGGTCCGAGAGTTGGCGGCATTGCGCAGCTTACGATATGGAAAGACGCGTTCGGCGGAGACAAGATGGGAAATGCACATTTTAGGCAATGAAGAGCAACAGAAATGGATCGACGATTATGTGGATAGAGAGACCGCTGTGGCACGAAAGCAAGTTCAAGCCGCAGAGACAGCGATTATGCAAAAGCAGGAACATATGAGGAATGTTGAAAAGGCACGATCGACAACCACAAAGCCTGAAAAATCATTTGAGATGTTGAATGCTATCAGTGACAGTCTGAGCAATCTTGCAAGTTCTGAAGATGAGGAGGATGGGTAAGACGAGGATGATGACGAAGAAGATACAGAGCTTGGCAAGCTGAGGGAAGATGACGAACCTGGCTGGGTGATGGGCACAATCTCCACAACAGTACAGCACCACATGGAGAGCTTTTGGCCGAATCGGATAAGGCTTGACGGACTGACGCAACCGGGATGGAGGGACGTGGCCAACCACTTCCGTGAGTGAGATATGGAATACGGGATGACTGAATTGAAGGTTCTGGCAGTTGTGAAGCCCCAAACAGACATGACTGCAGCCACCCCATCACCAACAACCTTTGGAGAGCTTATGCAGGTTCTTGATATCGTCCCCGGACAATCACACATGATGCCAGTGACGTCTCAACAGGGATGCAGACAAATGAGGGTGGGTTCGGATAAACCTGAGGCAGACAATCACTTATTATCCCTGATGCCTGACACCATGCCTGATTCATCACAGATGGAGAATGTGAAGCCGGTACAACCCGCAAGGTTTTCACCCGGCATATAGCGTCCCAAGCAATTTACCATATAGAAATCGGATTCGGACGAAGACATGGTGATGGCTCCTGCGTCACCGGAGGAGTCGATAGCCAAATAGGTATTTTTGATGACATATCTTGAGTGAAAGAAATTTGTATCTACTTTCTTCCGTGTCAGCTTTTTCTGCATGTCAGTGACCAAATCATGAGACTGGACTATTCTTCAGTGTGTGTGCAAGGGTCGTACGGGCCATGTGAATGTTCTAGACTCCAAATCATGTTGATTGACGAACAATGAACGGTATATGGTGTTACCTGTTACAGTTAAATGATAATGCAAAACCTAAATTTGAGAAGAACTATACTAACAAAGTTTAAGTCAGTGATGTCATACGACTCATAGAAGGAGCGGTCAAAGCACATCCAAAACCCGGATGAATGACAGCCGTCAGGCTCCATTAATCCATGCAGCCAAATCTATATCTCTCTGCTCAGACCTCCTGCACATGGTCGAGAAATTGAACATTGCATATGGTACGTCATGGAAATCAAGGAGAATGAGCTAGATAAGGAATGGTGACAACGTCGGTCTATAAATATCAAAAACTGATGCATGGATTTTCATGCGGTAAATTGCCGGCCAAAAGGGCTGGAACTCGATTGACCTTTGTCATTCATCATGCCAATGATGTGTATAGTGGTGGCTCAGAAACTGAGATGTCTCGAAGATTTTGAATTCAAATGACAATACATAGAAATGGTATACTGGCTGCCAAAAAAGACTGTATGCATTTTATGTACAATTGTTGAGCACCCAATGACTGTTATGATTAGTGTTAGAAACGGTTCCGGGATACCCGGCTGCAGTCCACGTTTGGAACGGGACCGGATAGTCGGGTCCAGGTTGTTACCTGGAAAGCAAGAGTGCCCAGCGGGGTCGGGGTCGGGTTCGAACCGGACCGCGGTTCCATTTTACCGTTCCTACATTTTTGGCTCCAATTATATATTTGAATTCTCATCATATCGCGACATAATCTATACATGAAATGTGCCGATTGATGCCGTCTTTCATCTCCCATTTCCAGATTTGCGATCGGATCAATATTCGTTGAGTCGTTTCGAGATTAAGTTGAATATCACTTCACAATAACAGGGTTTCCATCGTGACTCAATGACTATTGATCCGATTGCAAATCGCAGCATGGGAGATGAACAAGGGCATCTACCAGCATATTTCACGTATAGATTATGGCGCGATACGATGAGAACTCCAATACTTGATTGGAGCAAGAAATGTTGACTTTTGAGGAGTGGGTTTTGTGTGGAGACCCGTTGCAACAGCCCGGTTCCAGGTCGGAACCGGACCCAGAACTGACCCAGGATTTTGGATCCATTGGTAACACTGGATAGGATGTCACTAAGGTGAGCTCAAAGGTGAGCGACAAAGGAGTGTCAAGGATTTTTGGCATTGCATTATGGAAAATCCAGAGGGTTTCGCTGCAACATCAACGCATAATCGAACTATATCCCACCTTTCTAGTCAACAATGGTTGCCACAACATCGCTACTATGTCCCAAAATGAGCATCATCAGAGCATCAATGACTTTCGGCCTTGCATCTTGGAAAATGCAAGGCCTGTGCGGCAAAATTGAGCCATATTCGAACTATCGGCTGCCTTTCTAGGCAAAAATGCATTCAACGACATCTTCACTATGCCCCAAAAATCAGCATCAACGGAGCGTCAACAATTTTAGGCCTCGCATCTTGGAAAATCAAGGGGCTGTGCAACTACATTGATCTATAATCGAACTATCAGCCTCCTTTCAAGGCAAAAATGCTCAGGACAGGATCTTTACCATGTCCCAAAATGAGCGACAACGGAGAGTCAACGGAGCATCCACGATGTTTGATCTTGCATCTTGGTTAATCTAACGGCAAAGGAATGTAGATAACCCACAATGAACCCGTCAGCTGCCTTGATTGGCAAAAATGCTAGTGACGATATCACGTCCGCCTCCAACAATTTGGCGCCTACAGAGCGTCAACAGTTCTTGTGGAGGCTCAGAACACTACACAGCAATGAACCACATTGTGCTGTTCCTAAATCGAGTTTTACGTGGTCAGTCTTTGCAATCCGACCTTGTAATCAACTTCACAAATATCCATCCAATGAATTAGGGAACTGGTTATTTTACTTGTACCAGTCGAGTGGATATGTCAGAACCCGCAGTCTGCTTTGCTGTATCGTTACCATCGTCAGTCTTTCGAGTCAGATTACCCAGCTTTCTAATTCATACCGCCATGTCAGATTCACAATCTTTGAACATCGCATTGCTCGAGGTTATGATCTCTTCCAAAAATACACATGTCTTTATTCTTGATTTGAGGGACCTTACTTTACAAATCATCTTTGAAGCTTGGTGGGCATCAATGAATTTAGACTTGAAGCAGCCTATTGCTTGGAATAATTCCAGACATGCACCTTCGTGGCGATTCTATTCACACTGCGGAATTGAGGAGACAGCCAGCCTTGGCATCATATGTATCATTTGTCATCAAGTTCTTCGCCATCCATCAGAACATGGGACTAGCTCAATGGGGAAACACTGGCTGGCAAAAGCTCACATTGCAAGGTTAAACAAATTAACAGAATCAGAGGTTACTGAACTGACTGGTTCGACGGTTGATGAATCAGCTTTAGCCATCCTGAAGAGGCAAGGAAGTCGAGGAATCACAATAGTAAGTTCGCAGAGGAAGATCAGATTTGACATCCAGGTTGATCCATATTGACTGAAATGACAGAGAAAACGTTCCTAACTGGCAGCCAAGGAATTTGAAACTTCCAAATTTCACCAAGACATGTGGAATCTCTACCTCATGTTAGGATTTGTTTCGGCTCATATCGCATAGAATGCTATATCAAATCTAGAGCTACGAGGGTCATATAAAGCATTACGCAATGACCTAGTGCTGCGATCCGCGATGACCCTCTACAACATTTGCCGGAGGGAATGTGCACTGACCGTGGATGCAATCAAGAAGCAATAACCGTCGCGAAATACAGTGAGTTTATCTTTGGACAGATGGACATCAAAGAACAAACTACTGATAATGTCGGTCAATACTTACTATACGAATTGTAATTGCTCATTGCGAGAAGTTCTTTTCGCTTTCAATGAGGTTGATCGCATGTTCTTTTCCCGTTTTGAAAGCTAATTCAGGATGACAGGTCAATGGCCAACTTACTGCAGCAAGGCTAGCTGTACATTTGAAGGACGTGCTTGATCGTGTTGAGCTTACTAATAGCCTTTTGCTAGGGATTACGACTGATAATGCCTCCTCAAAATACTCGATGTCATGCGAGCTGCAATTCACACTAGAGTCCTTCAGAATCGAGTGGCCTGCATTGAGGAACAATATACCATGCATGCCACACATCATACAGCGGGCTTTAGGTGCATTCATGAGCAGTCTCGGTATGAAAGGCTGCACCAGGTCTTGGGAAGCGCATGAGCGCGATCAGCAATTTGGAGAGAATGAATGCATAGACATTGGGAAAAGTCAAAGGCTTCGAAGAGAGGGCAACGCTAGAATCAATAAGGTGTCGGCCATGAAACCTGGTTTAGCAAAGATAATTGAGAAAGTACGTATTTCATGGTACTTTGAAAGTGCTGAAACTGACCTTCATGTAGCAGAGAATGCTTGCGGTATTGATTACGCTAACACCTGGTCGTCGAAACGAGTTCATCGACTGTCAAAAAGCCAAAGTACACATGGCAGTACTTCCGATTATGCATGAGAAGACACATTGGAACTCTATGCTGGAGTTGATCGGGTGCGCCTACTGATTATGGGGATTCACCTGCGAGTGGCTACAAAATCCAAAATACACTGATTACTGGCCAATTTTCACAACTCAAGATGAATGGACCATTGTGCAGTATGTCATGGAAGTATTGAGGCCATTTCGATATTGGACACTGTGGATGTCAATGAGGCACACAGTCACATTGCATCACATTATCACTGTGTACAATGACATGTTCGATCATATGGACGGCATGATGCAAGCATTGGCTAGGAAGAAGACACCATGGAAGGAGGACTGGTTCTTTGCTGTGAAGTTAACTCGACAGAAGCTGTCCAAATACTACACTGAAGTGACTCCCATGATGGGCATACTTCTCATTTCTGCACATATCCTCGATCCTTGTCGGAAGTTGCAATCGTTTAGAAAGTGGGATGACGGAATGGATATTAATCCTCAGGCTGAGACACCCCATACTACCCAATACGAAGAGGCCTTTCTGAAGTATGTGGAGGATGAATACTGTGCCAGACATCGACGTGTGCTGGTCAATAAGCACGAAAGCTTACCGAGCAGCAATCACATCCCCTCTGCAACGGGTTCAGGATCCAGTCAATCATCCTTTGATCCATATGATTTGCCCAGCGATGATGAGAAATACTTAACGCCTAACAATGTGGCTGAGACGACACCCAAACGAAGTGATTGCCCTGCACATCTATTGACCGCTGCCAGGCTCTATTTGAATTCGCCGCCTGCAGCACCAAAGCACTGGGGGCAAATTAATCCAAATCTCAGTGATTACCACTCCTACCCAATGGAGATTAACAGTACATTATAGTTACCAGACATAATGGACTTGTGGCGTCAACAGGAGGAAACGCACTTAAAGTACGCCAATCTCTCTAATGTGGCGCCCGATATATTCTCTATCATACCACATTGTGTCGCAGTGGAGGTCAGTTGTTCCCTAGGCCGAGATGTTATTGGCCGGAGGCAGTCAAAAACCACAGGCGAGACTCTGTGCAAAACATTCTTTGTAAGGCCTTTTCCTCGAGCCAATAACAGGATTTTGGCTGGGGCTGACCCAGAATTGGATACAACGAACACAGAAAACAAGACGGAAATCAAGAAAGAGGTGGAGGAACCGAAACTGCCCAGAATGGCCAAAGTTCAAGACCTTTTGGAGATGTGGCAGGGCAGCCAAAACCTACGTGCTACCCAGAAGAAATCATGCTCTCAAAACAAGCTGATGACTGCCGTGGGATACATTTTGGACACGGAAGAGATTGTCAAAGCATCCTGGTAACTCTTTCAACGTGATGGTCCGGCTGCATTTAAATTGTCACACAGATCTCCATTGCCACCACCATTGTGTGCAAAGGACCTCCCTGGAGTACGAACTGAAATATTAAATGTCCACCGAATCCGAAGAATCAACTGTCATCCAGTCGAAAGTGATGAAGATAGCTTACCTCAAACCATTTCGGACAATGAAGATTGGCTCAACTGGAATAGGGACTAAGGTAATCCAAATGACAGCGACAACAATTGTGCAGCGGACGTTGAATCTGATATAGAGCAATACAATACCATCGAGGATTCGGAATGCCCAGAGCAGTGGGTTGTGACCTCTGTGCCAAATGTTCCCGGATCAATTTGGCCTACACAGAAGTCAAAGTGACAGGATGAAAAGGTGTTTATGACGGTCAATGCTATCGAAACAAGGAGGAATACGCGCGTGAAGAAAAAGTAGGACAGAATGCGTCAATGTTTCTCCACCTTCTTTATGTATCTTGACCGAGAGTTTTAGTTAGTGATATAATATGGGAGAATGGTGAGCAGTAGCTTGTCAATATCGGTTGATAAACAGATGCATAGCTGGCGCAATGACGCTTCTGGAAAGATAAATAACTTTTAGTCGTGTGAGAGCGAAGAGTGCAAGAATGTTTCTGCGCTCGGCTTGGCCACAGGGCCCAGTCGGAATCTGTCAGAAAGACTGCCAATAAGTTCAAAGCTTCGTGAAAACTATTATTGATGGCAGCAGATGTCGAATGGACAGGTCATTGAAATGAGTGTCACTGGAGCGTCAACGATTTGAGGTTTTGTAAGTATGTTAATTGAATAGTGATTTGGTCGCTGTAATGCATAACCAATATATGTGCAGCTTTTCTAGGCAAAAATAACTGCCACACGGTCACCGCCCCATTCTGAGAATGGGCGTCAACGGAACGTCAACCATTTTTAGCTACACATGTTAGATAATTCATGTTCCTAATGGTTGCATACATTTATTTATCAGATATTGGCAGCCTTTTCTGGGAAAAACTACCCGGACATGCTCCCTCCTGCATCCTGCGAATGAGCGTCAACGGAGCTTGAACGAGATTCAGCTTCGCATATTGGGTAATATATGTTCGGATTGGTTGCAGATGTCCATTTGTCAGATATTGACAGCTTTTACTGGGAAGAACTACAGCGACATGCTCCCAGCCACATCCTGAGAATGAGTATCAACGGAGCGTCAATGATGATTTTTAACTTCGCATCTTGGGTATTATTTGTTCCCACTGGTTGCAGAGATCCATTTATCAGATATTGGCAGCCTTTACTGGGAAAAACCGCAGCCTCATGCTCCCTGCCACATCCTGAAAATGAGCCTCAACGGAGCGTCAACGGTTTCTAGCTTTATATCATGGGTATTTTATGTTCCGATTCGTTGCAGAGATCCATTTACCAGATAATGGCAGCCTTCACTGGGAAAAACTACAGCAACATGCTCCCTGCTGCATCCTGAGAATGAGTGGCAATGGAGCTTCAACAATTTTTAACTTCGCATCTTGCGTGATTTATGTTCCGATTGGTTGCAGACATCCATTTATCAGATAACGGCAGCCTTTACTGGCAAAGACTACAGCGAAATGCTCCCTGCCTCATCCTGAAAATGAGTGTCAACGGAGCGTCAACAGTTATATTTGTTGCATATTTGGTCATCAAGGCATTGTGCGGATCTTCGCATTCATGACAGAATTATTCACCGCCCTGATAGGCAACAATACAATATATCAAAGGTAAAACACCGATTCAAAATTAATCGATACTGCAAGCTGCAAAGCATGCAAAAACGTATTATTGGTTGTTGAAAATGCGATTTTGTTAAGATACTATTAACAAACTCCAAAAACAAGAGCCTTATATGAATCTATGGATGGACCCGCTAGGCAACCCGCTGACAACCTGGCCAATGAAGACAGGTCGGCAGTTTGCCACGAAACAGTACCCAAGTTGACAGTTCGGGTTCATTCACAGCCCGGACAGCCAATTTAACAAAGGTTCGGGTTGGACCCGGAACCGTTGCTAACTCTAGATATCGGCAGCCTTTACTGTGAAAAACTACAGCAACATGCTCCCTGACGCATCCTGAGAATGAGCGTCAACAGAGCGTCAATGTGTGTTAGCTTCGCATCCTGGGTAATTTATAGCCCAATCGGTTTCAGACCTCCATTTATCAAATATTGGCAGCCTTTACTGGCAAAAACAACAGCGACTTGCTCCCTGTCGCATCCTGAAGATGAGCGTCAACGGAGCGTCCTCAATTCTAGTTGTTGCATATTTGGTGATCTGAGCATCGTGCGAATCTTCGCGTTCATAACAGAATTATAGACCGCCCAGACAAGCAAAAATTCTGTTTTTCAAAGGTAAAAGACCGCTTCCAAATTAATTGATATTGCGAGCTTCAAAGCATGCAAAAACATATCATTGGTTGTTGAAAACGTGATTTTGATGAGATACTATTAACAAACTCCAAAAACAAGGGCCGTATATGAATCTATGAATGGACCCGGTGGGCGACCCGCCGACAACCCGGCCAATTCGGCCGGGTTGGGACTTTACCAGTGAACCGTACCTGAGCTATTGGTTCGAGTTCATTGACGACCTGGTCAGCCAATTTGGTGACTGTTCGGTTTGGACCCGCACCAGGACCCGAAGTGACGGTCTGGAACCGTTGCCAACACTACCCACTACCAAAGCTGGAACCCAAGGTGCACAGAATGGTAGGAAGCCACATACTGGGACACAATGTTAAACAAGCACAGGCTGGTAATTGGAAATGGCAACCGACCCACTTACTACTGGATGAGGAACCAAAGCGAGGGCGTATCCATCATAGACCTGACTTTGGCCAACCGACCGTTTGGAAAATGGACGATCATTTGATGGGAATCATGCCACATGGTCTGATCACGAGATCATGGAATGGGACGTGGACATGGAGAAGAAGGAGGTAGCAGGAGGCACACAGGTCATAGGGTGGAACCTAGCGGCCATGTTGCAGGAGGACAAGGAGCAGGCTGAGAAACTCTGGAGGGAGCGGGCAAGGGGAAGAGGATTCTTGGGAGCGGAGAGCACAGGTGACAACATCGAGAGCGAAGCGGAGTGGTGCCAGGAAGCACTGGGCAAGGTACTCGATGCCACTGCCAAGAAAATAAGGATCTGGGCTTGGTCAAATAGATGGTGGAATGGCGACATCCAAGAGAGAAGGAGCCACCTGGGGAAAGAAAAGAGGAGGAGGCGCAGATCAGCGGCGAGAGCCCAGGCCAAGGCTGAATTGCAGAAGTCGGTTTGGAGAGCAAAAGACAGGATGTGGAATGACTACCTGAAGAACCTGAGGGAAGCTGAGGTCTGGAGAGCAGCGAGGTTCGCCAACCTGCAGGCAGGAGTGACCGTGGAGGCCCTGACAGACAGATATGGGATACACGTAAATACCATCACGGAGAAAGGAGAGATCCTGAGACAAGTGTCCTTTCCCCTGCATAAGCACGACCGGTACTGCGAACTACCCCAGGGGAGGCAAGTGCACCAGTCCGTCACTGAGCAAGCTGTGAATCACGCCCTATTCATGCAGTCAATCAGGAAAGCCCCAGGCCCGGACAAGCTGTCATTTCGAACAGTATGCCCACTCTGGGAGTGGGAGAAAATGCGAATTGTTGAACTAGCCAAGGCAGTTGTCCAAGGAGGCCGAAACCCAGCTGTGTGGAAGCAGGCAAGCAGCGGTGTAATCCGCAAGCCAGGAAAGGACAACTATACGAAGCTCAAGGTGTATCACTCCATTTCTCTACTAAGCTGTATGGGGAAAGTTGTTGAAAAAGTGGTTGCAGAGCTACTGGCTGAAGAGGCTGAGAGAAGATGACTGCTTAGCGATGCCCAGTATGGGAGCAGAAAAAGGTGGTCGGCAATCGACACAGCGGCAATCAGAGTCTACAGAGCACACGCAGCCTGGAGAGAGGGCCACACAGCTGGTGCACTCCTGATGGACATCAAGGTAGCATTCCCAAGTGTAGCGAGGTGGAGACTGATCGACACTATGAGAGGCAACGGGATGGATGGAGATGTCATACGATGGATGGGAAGTTTTCTCACAGACCAGACAGTCGAAATGGGAACCGAGGGCAATGTTATGGAGACACACGCGGTGGAAGCAGGGATAGGACATGGCTCACCGGGGTCTCCGATCCTCGTCACAATTTACATGTCAGGGCTGATGAAATGGGTTGAGGAGAGGGTAGTCGGAGCCGAAGGCCTGTTCCACGTGGATGACGTCGGATAGGAGGCAACGAGGAACGACATCAACCAAGCCGTCAGATGACCCCAAGCGTGCGGCAGAGTGAGCATCGACTGGGCAGAAAGAAGGGAGCGGGAGTTTGACACCGTAAAACAAAAGTGGCACTCTTCACCCATGGACAAGGCCACAAGAAGCACCTGCATCCGAAGCTTAGAGCAAACATAAGAGTGGGGAATGCCTTTGTCAGGTTTAACAGGGAAGCGACCAGGTGGCTGGGGGTCTGGATGGACGCCCACCATCAGCAAAATGTGAATCAGTCTGGAAGCAATACGCGATCCTCCCAGACACTCCGGGCGATCTCACCAGTGCTTCTAAGTACCTCTAGATGCTCCCAGACCCCCCTGGAGCTAAGCAAAGTACTCTCAGACTCTGCAAGAGCATTCTCAGGTGCTCCTGAAAGCACCTGCAGTTATGGAGGTGCATTCAGGATGCTCCGAGATTTGACTTATACAATAGTCAAATTTTGGAATGCCTGAGACCTCTGCGCAGATCTGCGGGAGACTTCAAGAGAAGCTGAGACCTTTGTGGGATACTTCGAGAGCAGCTGGGACGGCTGCGCAGCCCAGCGGGAGACATGGTGCCGTATTATCACAGCAGTGGTTCCTGCATAACCTCAAGGCATTTCGTCTTATCATATTCGTCTGTTACAGTCACAAGATTCACTATATCATAATATGTCATGGATTATCTAAGTCTCTGTATAGATATATATACGATCAATCTGGCCGCAGATGGTACTCGTGCAGTATCGGAGAAGCACCTGGACACGCCCATTGAGAAAACTTAGCAATGCACCACTTGGAGGCCATTGTGGTGAAACGATGGAGCTAGAAGGCAGAGAGCCCACCATCAACACTCCGCCGCACCTCTCGCGACATCCAAACGCAATTCATAAGAGCTGTTCTAGTTCGAGGAGGATAGCAATCGGGTGAGAAGATATCATAATACACGGTGTTCAGGATCCACGGCATTGCGTGGGTCCACGAAATGTTGGACTGAGCGAGTTAGAACGAAAGTTGGGAACGATAGAGTGTGTATTTCGATTGTATGGTAAGATGAGATGCAAATGAGATGATGTCTATCTACTCCGGGGTCTGCTGAATATATACTCCCCGTCAATCTGTCCACCTCCGTTACCGCTGTATCCCCGTACAACCATTGTCAGTCCTGGAAGATGTACTTGGAGGCCGTGATCGAGCGTGTTTGGAGATGCACTTGGAGGTCTGCATCGTGCAAACTTGGAGGCCGTAATGGAGCAACTTTGGAGATGCACTTGGAGGCCGTGATCAAGCAAGTTTGGAAATGCACTTGGAGGCCGTGATCAAGCGGGTTTGGACATGCACTTGGAGGCCGAGATTGAGTGTAGTGAGAGATGTACTTGGAGGCCGTGATCAAGCGAGTTTGGAGATACACTTGGAGACCGAAAGAGCAAGTGAACTCAGAGATGCACTTCGAAGACGTGATTGAGCGAATTTGGAGATGTACTTGGAGGCCGAGATCGAGTGAACTCAGAGATGCACTTGGAAGCAGTAATTGAGCGTGTTGGGAGATACACTGGGAGGCCATAATCGATCAAGATTGGGGGAGTACTTGGAGGCAGTTGATCTAGAGGCGATTGATCTGAAGGGGTCAATCTGGAGGCAGTGAATCTGGAGGCGGTAGGTCGGGAGGCATGTGCGATGGAATCTGAAACTCTATTTATTGGTTGACTCGCAATTCTGAGAATGTAGAGAATCATGTACACCAAGGTCCGCTGAGAACTGAGAGACTGGCTGAGAACGGGAGACAGTCGATGTTGGGATGATGCAGTACGCGGTGTATGTTGTACTGGGTGTATGCTGTGCTGGGTGTATGCTGTACTTGGTGTATGCTATACTCCGTGTATGCTGTACTCGGTGTATGCTGTACTCGGTGTATGCTGTACTCAGTGTATGCTGTACTCAGTGTATGCTGTACTCGGTATCAACTCTTGATCATGGCATGGAAAGATAGACAGGGATGACTTCACTGCATGTTCTTAGGTGATGGTAGAGTTGAGAAGGAGAGAGAAGTGATGGGGCAAATCATCATGAGAAACTGGGACTTGCAGAATTTGGTGTGCAAGTCAATTTACAATCACCAATACAGCAGGTATGAGTCCCGATCCAGCGTGTAATCACCCCGGTACGAGGTCTTCCCAACCCAATCAGGCAAGTTGTACCCGTGATTTCTCATATCCACTCATATCCTCCACATTATTCTCATCTTCATTCCCCTTCTCTCTCTTTCTCGTCCACAACTCAACCATCATCACAGAACACAAAGTTAAGTCATCCCTCTCTATCTCTCCATGCCACAATCATGAGTTGACACCAAGTACAGCATACACCAAGTACAGCATACACCAAGTACAGCATACACCAAGTACAGCATCCACCAAGTACAGCATCCACCCAAGATTGTTTGTCTTCCCTTCATTCTGATGATTAGGAGTTGACCACTGAATGTAGCTTCAGCTTCCAGCGTACCTCCCTACATCATCAACCGCCATCAGCCAACTCTCCATGAGAGCTCAAAGGTAAAGTCACATTATCACATTCCCTCGGTTGCGAGTTAACTCACTGATGAATATAGTCTCATCACCCGTCACGCAGGCCATCGACCGCCTCCAAGTACTCGTCCAGTCTCGCTCAATCACAGCCTGCAAGTGCATCTCCAAACTCGCTCAGTCACGGCCTCCAAGTTAGCACAATCACGGCCTCCAAGTGCTTCTCCAAACTCGCTCCATTACAGCCTCCAAGTGCATTTCTCAGTACACTCGATCTCAGCCTTCAAGTGCATGTCCAAACTTGCTCAATCACTGCGTCCAGGTGCATCTCCAAACTCGCTCGATCACGGCCTCCAAGTGCATAGTCCAAACTCGCTCTATTACGGCCTCCAAGTGCATCTCTCAGTACACTCGAACTCGGCCTCCAAGGGCATGTCCAAACTCGCTCGATCCCTGCCTACAAGTGCATCTCCAAACTCGCTCGATCACGGCCTCCAAGTGCATCTCCAAACTCCCTCCATCAAGGCCTCCAAGTTCGCCTGGTCATGACCTCCAAGTGCATCGCCCAACTCGCTCGATTACAATCTCACAGTGCATCTCTAAGTTCACTTGATCAGGGCCTCCAAATGTATCTCCAATTACGCTCGGATACGGCCTCCAAAGTGCATCTCCAAAGTCGCTCAAACACGGCTTCAGAGTGAATCTCTGAGTTCACTCGATCATCATTTTCAGGCGCTCCTTGAATTTCTCTCAAGCACCGCCTGCAGCCAGTCCAGATATACCGTGTGTAGATGGGTAGCTACATAGATACATAGATGAGAATACAAACTGAATACATGAGTTTTAAAAATCGTTGAACGGTAAGTAGTAGCTATGATTTCCAGGCGCACCAGCTGCGTTCTGAAAGGAGATGATTCTCCAAGATTGCTCTACTGTGATTCGAGGTGCTCACAGAGTTGTCGCCGGTGCTCCGAGGCTTGTCGTCAGTGCACCGAGACTTGTCGCCGGCGCTCCCAGACTTGTCGCCAGCGCTCCCAGGTGCTGCCAGGTGGACCCAAAGTTATCTCTGGCGCTCCGAGGTGTTCCCAAACTTGTCACAATCACTCCCATGGTACTGCTGGACAAGTCATCAGAGATCTCAGTTACTCCAAAGGCCGGCCGGAATGCCCTCCTAGGGTCTGATACTCTCCTGAAATTGACGCATCTAAGTTTGCACTCCACATCCTCTCAGACACTCCTGGAGGCTTCCCGTGACTAAAATACATTTTGCTGATGTTATACTCATGAGAATGAAGGGAAGACAAACATTCTTGGGTATGCTGTACTTGGTGTATGCTGTACTCAGTGTATGCTGAACTCGGTGTATGCTTGTACTCGGTGTCAACTCAAGATCATGGCATGGAGAGATAGAGAGGGATGGCATCACTTTGTATTCTGCGATGATGGTACAAGTTGTGGACGAGAAAGGGAGAGATGGAAGATGAATATGAGAACAATGTGGAGGATACAAGCGAATATGGGAAACCCGGGGTACGACTTGCTTCATGGGGTTGGGAAGACCTTGTATGGTTCTAATTACACGTCGGATCGGGACTTGTACCTGCCATATCAGGTATGGTAAATTGCCTCGCACACGAAATTCTCTACGTCCCAGTTTCTCATGATAATTTCCCCCATCTCCTCTCATCTCTCTCTTTCTCGTCATCAACTCTACCATCACCTGAGATCACAAAGTTAAGTCATCCCTCTCTATCTCTCCATGCAATGATCAAAAGTTAACACCGAGTACAGCATACATAGTGTTAGCACCGGGTCCAGGTAACCAGCCAGCGGTCCGGGATTTGACAGGCGGTTCGGTTCGGTTCGGTTCCAGACCCGGCCAAAAACCCGACCCGCTTTGTCTTGGCGAATTGTTACCCAGACCAGACATAAAGCCATAGGTTTTTGGCCGGGTTAGAACCGGACCGCAGTTCCAACTTTTCGGTTCCTACAGCTTTGGCTCCAATCAAGTATTTGAGTTCTGATCGTATTGTAACATGATCAATACGTTGATTGTGCAGTTTTAGCCGCTCTGTCACCTCCCGCTTTCAGATTTGCGATCCGACTGATATTTGTTGGGTGGCTGTGAAATAAGGTCAAGTTTTAAGCGAATTTTGCGTGTTTTCGATAGCGACTCAACGCATATTGATCACATCGCATATCTGACAGCTGGAGATGAAAGAGCAGCTGAAACTACACAATCTACGTATAGATCATGCCATGATACGATCAGAACTCAAATACTTAATTGGAGCGAAAAATCGGGGCTCGCAAATGGCGGGTTTTGAGGTGGAACCCGGCCCAAATGCAATGGTCCGGGTTTTTCATGTGGTACAACCGTTGCAACGGTTCGGTCCCGGTTCCAACCCTAACCCGGAACCGTTCTAGCGGGTTGGAACCGTTGCTAACACTAAGCATACACCTAGTGTTAGCAACGGTTCAAAATTCCGGGTTCGGTTCCGGTTCCGGGTTGGGACCGAACCCGGACCGTTGAAACGGGTTACCACCCAAAACCCGCTCTTCAAATGTCCACATTTCTCACTCCAATTAAGTATTTGAGTTCTCATTGAATCGCGACATAATGTATATGTGAAATATGCAGGGAGATGCCCTCTTTCATCTCCCGTTTTCTGATTTGCGATTAGATCAATATTCGTTGAGTCACATTGAAAAACCGGTCATTTTGCCGAGATTGTAGCCTTTGTTTCACAGCGATTCAACGAATATCAATCCGATTGCAAATCTGAGGATGTGAGATGAAATAGGGCATCAATCTGCAAATTTCATGTATCGATCATGTTGCGATAAGATCAGAATTCAAATACTCAATTGGAGCCAAAGGTGTAGGATCCGTAAAATGGAACCGCGGTCCAGTTCAAACCCGTCCCTGAACCCGGTGGGTACCCCTGCTTTCCGGGTAATAACCCGTACTGGACCGCAGCCGGGTAACCCGGAACCGTTGCTAACACTACATACACCGAATACAAGCTTACAACGAAGTACAGCATACACCAAGTACAGCATACACTGAGTACTACTTACTGCATCATCCCAAGCTCCACTGTCTCCCGCTCCCAGCCAGTCTCTCAGCTCTCAGCGGACGTTGTTGTACTCAATTCTCTACATTCCCACAAATCCAAGTTAACCAATGAATAGAGTCTCAGCATCCATCGCACATGCCTCCCGATCTACTGCCTCCAGATTAACTGCCTCCAGATTGACCGCCTTCAGATTACTGACCTCCAGATCAACAGCCTCCAAGTACTCCTCCAATCTTGATGGATCATAGCCTCCAAGTGCATCTCTGTGTTCACTTGATCGCGGCCTCGGTGCATCTCCAAGCACGCTCAGTCCCGGCCACCAAGTGCATGGCTGAGTTCACTCGATCTCGGTCTCGAAGTGCATCACCAATGTTGCTCGATCCCGGCCTCCAAGTGTATCTCCGAGTTCACTCGATCTCAATCTCCAAGTGGATCCCCAAGATCGCTCGATCCCGGCCTCCAAGTTCATCTTCAAGGAGCGACGACAGGTGTATGGTGATACAGGGGTAATGCAGGTGGACAGAGTGACGGGGTGTATATATTCGGCAGACCCTGGAGTAGATAGACATCATCTCATTTTCATCTCATCTTATCATACAATGAAAATACACACTCTATTTTTCCCAACTTTTGGTCTCACTCGCTCTGCGCAAGATTTCACGGATCCTCAACGTGAGGTAGTATTATATCTTCTCACCCGATTCCTACGCTCCTCCAACCAGCACTGCTCTTTCTCATGGATTCTGTTTGGATGTTGCGAGAGTGCAGCGGAGTGTTGATGGTGGGCTCTCTGCCTTCTAGCTCCATTGTTTCACCACAACGGCCTGCAAGTGGTGTATTTCTAAGTTCTCTCAATGGGCCTGTCCAGGTGCTCCTCCGATTATGCTCGACTACCATCTGCAGCGAGATTGACCGTATGTATATACATAGAAAGACTCAAATAATGCATGCCATCTTATGATGTAGCAAATCTTGTGACTGTAACAAAGACGAAATGCCTTGTGGTAATGTAAGAACCACTGCTGTGAGAATACAGCACCAAGTCTCCCACTTTCCTGGGCAGTGGTCTCGGCTGCTCTCGCAGTCTCCCGCAGATCTGAGGAGACGTTTCAGGAGCTCCAAAATTTGACTATCCTATCAGTCAAATCTCCTAGCATCCTGAGAATGCTCTTGCAGAGTCTGCATGCACTGTGCCTAGCTCCAGGGGGGTCTGGGAGAATCTAGAAGTACTTAGAAGCACTGGTGAGGTCACCCGGAGTGTATGGGAGGATTGCGTGTAGCTTCCAGACCGATTTACATTACGCTGATGAAGTAGACCCCTGAATGTAGCTTCAGCTTCGGGTGTGCCTCCCTACACGATCAACTGCCATCAGCCACGGGCTCGCCATGAGAGTTCAGAGGAAAAGTCACCTTGTCACATGCCCACGGTTGCGAGTCAGCTAACTGATGAAGAGAGTGTCAGCACCCGGCACGCCTTCCGTCAACCGCCTCCAAGAACTCGTCCAATCTCGCTCAATGACAGCCTCCACAGTGTATCTCCAAACTTGCTCGATTACGGCCTCCCTGTTCACACAAACATGGACTCCAAGTGCATCTCCAAACTTGCTCGATTATGGCCTCCAAGTGTATCCCTAAATTCGCTCAATTACCGCTTCCAAGTGCATTTCCAAGCTCGCTTGATCATGGCCTCGGAGTGTATCTCTGAGTTCACTCGATCGTCATTTTCAGGCCCACCTTGAATTGCTCTCAAGCTCCGCCAGCAGCCAGTCCAGATATACTGTGTGTAGATGGTTAGCTATATAGATCCATAGATGCGATTACAAACTGATTATATGAGTTTTAAAATTCATTGGACAATGAGTAGTAGCTATGATTTCCAGGCGCACCTGCAACATTCCCAAAGATGTCGTTAGTCCCAGACTGCTTTACAGTGATTCGAAGTGCTCCCGGGCTTGTTGCTGGCGCTCCTAGGTGCTCCTAGGCATGTCGTCAACGCTCCCAGACTTGTCGCCGGTGCTCCCAGGTGATCTCAAACTTGTCACAATCACTCCCTTGGTACTCATCTACCAGTCATCAGAGATCCCAGTTACTCCGAAGGCCGGCCGGAATGCCCTCCTATGGTCTGACACTCTCCTGAAATTGAAGCACCTGAGTTTACACTCCACATCTTCTCAGACACTCCTGGTGGCTCCCAGTGACTAAATTACATTGTGCTGATGGGTGGCCCTCGACGCCAGACAACAACGGTTTGTAACAAAGCTAGCAAACCTGTGTGAAGGCTCCAAGGTGAAAGATCTCTACGATCACCCTACACTTGGTGCACTAGTAGGTAGAGTGGCCGCGATGGAGCATGCGCGCGGCAGGAGAGCAGAGACGATGTGCGAACCAGACCCATGGGAGAAGCTAGTGGTCAGGACCACTATGCCGGAAGACGATGCCGAGGCCAAGAGAGCTGCTGAGCTATGGGCCAAAAGAAAGGAAAGCAAGGCAGGATCTGGCACTTGGACGTGGTGGACGGATGGATCTCGAACAGACGATGGAAGAGTAGATGCAGCAGCGGTGTGCCTAAACAGAGACAGCTGGACAGTCTTCCGCAGCTGCCTCGGCATGGGACAAATGCAGGTTTTCGACGCTGAACTCTGGGCAATCGGAATCATACTCCAAAAGTCCGTTGCAGGAGCGGACGCGCTACGAGCACATTGAGTCACGACAGTGGCTGTGTTTTGTCATTTGCAGGCGGCCATCAGACAGACAGCCCACCTCGACCCAGGGCCAGGGAAGCATCTCACAAGAGCACTCAATGAGCATCCTGGGGCCCTCCGCTCCCACGGCATCTATGCCGCGATCCACTGGGTCCTGGGACACTGGGGCATCCCCAGCAAAGAAGAGGCTGACCGCCAGGCAAAAACAGCACGAGATGACTGAGGCTACACAGTCAATGAGCTAATACTCACCTGGGCCGCGAATCGAGCAACGCGGATCTCCGAAGGGAGGACAGCGGCGAAGGTGAAGTGGGATGCCGACAAGTGCTCCCAACACTGTGGATATAGACTGAAGGGCAACACTGGGAGCATAAGATCCATCCCAATGACAAGCGTGAAATCATTGCCAACAGGGTTCTACAGACTGAAGAGCGGGCATGAGCCGGTTGGAACATACCTGAAGTGGTTCGGATACCGAGAGGACGACAAGTGCTGGTGGTGCGGAAGCAGAATGCTGCCGACGCGGGAGCACCTCTTCCACCACTGCAGCTGGTGGAAAGACCAGCAGACAGTGCTCTGGAATGGGGTGGGATAGGCCACGGAATGGAAAGTGGGCAGATGCCGGCATGTGCAAATCTCTGAGCTTTTCTCCATGGAAGGATGCGATCAAGCGGTGATGGACTTCCTGGCAGCAACCGAATTTGGGAAGTTCCTGCCAAAACTAGCGGAGGAGCCAAGGCAGGAGGAGAAAGGGCAGGGTTAACGGTGTGGCGGAAATCCAGAATGAGGAGATCGCACACGGTAGCTTCCATAGGAACCTATGAGCATGGAGGTTTCGTTTCGAGGAGCGTAGGGTGGGAGTATCCGCAGCGAGATTTTTGATTGGCTAGAACTAAGAAACAAAACAGAGAAGAAGGAAAGAGATGAGATGATGATTGGTGAGGTCTGTCTGAATCGTGGTGTCGGATGCCGTCCTGCAAAGGTTTTTCAACCTTGACGATGGCGTGATGCAGAGCCGCGATAACCCTAACCCAGTCACGTACCCACTCAAATGCTTCGCTGCATAGTCGTAGGAGCGGATTTCCCACCACAACGGTGTTTGGACTGGTGGCGGTCTGTCTCTCGTTCTGTCGATCTCTCTCGTCTCTGTTTGTTTCCTTGTGTCTCTTTTTCTCTCTCTAATCATGTGCACTTGATTGATTTCCCTTTGTCACAGGGGACGATGGGTAGCAGGTGGGAGCTCCGCCATCTTGCCGGCTCGCCCTGAGGCAGAGGGGGGGTTTCAGGTTCTGTCATACTCTAATTAGAGTGAATACAGTATGAATAAAACAAAACAAAATAGTTTTATAGGTCCATATGCACATCTCTATGAATCAACTATAGGTAACTATAGGCTGCGCCTTGTGCAGAGGTCTACTGGAAGCTTGGTATAAGCTACACATGTGTGTATGCGCACAGGACACAGTCTGTAGTCAATTTGCACTGTTGCTGATGAATCCAAAGATACATCTTGTGAGGTAAATATTGGAGTCAATTGGACGAATAGTTTCTGGCAACAATGACACCATATATATTTCTGAACAACTTCTTGTTGGCTCTATGAAAAAGACATATTGATTTAACAGCTATGTTAGTTACATTCAATTGAAGCTCAAGCATAATGACTGATGTGCTAGTCTTAAGTATATATAGGAGTCACTGTCGTAGCTTGCCCTGCAAAGTTAGTAAAATGTTTACTTGGCAAAAGAATTTCAAACAACTATCAGCAACTGATACACCACAAAATACACTCAGAGCCCATCTTTTATGCATCCAGCATTGTTAGAAACAGCTATTTTTCTGCGCTGTATCACCACAGGTACATCATTTGAGAGAAATGCAACTCAGCAAAGTGTGCAGGGGTATCAAATGAACTTCACTCAGTGATGCATCAGGAGATTTCGGAATGTCCAACTATGTACAGTGATTCCACTCACGAATTGAAGAGGTCTGGGGATACGAAGTCAGTGGACTGCTGTTCGAATATCGTTGGAATATACTTATAGATATCATAAGGATTAATCTTCAGAATAGGCTGTTATACTACTGTCAACATTTCACTGTCCTACTTCTGTTGAGCATCTTGGACTTGATTGCAACGTAGAATATACCAAAGCCAACTTCGGGATCATATCTGAATTTCATAACATCTGAATCCAACATATGGAAAGTGAAGAGAAAGACCTCAAATAACACCTTCCAAGGCTGGGTTCTGTCTTTTCCTGCATTATACGTTAGTCAAACTCAACTAATTCAGAACCTCCAATATCAGAAGGACCTGGTAGTTGGAAAAGCATTATTGACCTTTTCTAAAAGGTGCAGAAAGACTCAACATTGGGTTTTATATCCTCAAGCTCAAGAATATGTGCTGGTGATTCCAACAAAGTACAAAGATCTATATAGTTGGGCTGATTGTGTTGACAGGTTCATCAGGGTTGTCAAACAGACTAAAAAGGAGCATACTGTAATTTTTGGAGTAATTATTGGACCAGCACATGTGGTGTGAGGAAATACTGCATCAGATAGAATCGTTAGTGTATGGCTTGTAAATAATCCTGTGTATTTAGATACCTACTGGACAGTATATTAATTAGAATCCCAGTATCAAAGTGTGCAGAAGTCAAATACTTTATCGAATTGTACTATTTGATATAGGCATTTTAATAATCACTTCCGGAGAGTATGGCTCAAGATTCGAGGTGCAGTGCAATTGTCTAGTGGATGCAGTCATTAGTCCCAATAGCTCCGAAATTTGCACATTCTATTAGTTTGATATTGTAGCATTTTGAAGGCAACATTACACTCTTCAGCATATTCTTGTATTCTGTTCCACAAATTCCGAAGTATTGAGGAGGACCCGAGAAGTAGGCTCAAAGTACCTGAGAGCACCACCGGGAAACATGACCTTATGCAACGCGTACTTCATAGAGACGCTGTTTTTGGGCCGGTAATTCATAGCATATTTGATGCATAGCACTACGAAGTCCTATGGACTTGTGCGTGGACGTGGATAGTATTATATCAATTGTACATAATAACTAGAAATTGCGCTAGATTCCATGAAACGCGAGAGAGCCTGAGGCCTAATGCCTGGGGCCAGTTTTTCGTGACATGTAATGCTATAGAACATGAGAGAGCCAGAGGAATGATCAGGCAGCATATGTTCGCCAAAATCATGACATCAGTCGATATGGTGGTCTGAACATTCTCTTTAGCGAGGCCACCATGACAAGATCTCATGATACCTCAATGTCATGGTGTTGACAGTTGCAACCTGAGATTCTGCAGGAACAGTAGACAATTGGATCTCGGAGAGAGCAGTTCTCTGACTCAGGTTTCTCAGCGGAATCTACAGCCAGTTTCCTGTCGATTTTGGGCGTATGTGAGTGCATTCGGTCCAGGTTGATGGTCATGATTGTGATGGTAATAGTAATGGTAATGGTAATGGTAATGGTAATGGTAATGGTAATGGTAATGGTGGTGGTGATGGTGATGGTGATGGTGATGGTACGGAAAGTACTTAGTCAAGTAGGTTGGCTACGTCAACGTCGATGTCAAAGCTTTAGCAGACTTAAAGCCTTCTATTGGCCAAAGCTTCAAAAAACTCAGAGTTTTCATATGTTGAGAAGCTTCCTATGGAATACTGTACTCCTGAAGTACGACTTTGTCAAGTGCGGCTCTCTCAAGCAGGCTTCCAAGCAGGCTATCTAGCAGGCTATCAAGCAGACTTTCAAGCAGGCTCTCAAGTGGACTCTTAAGCGCCTGCAGGCTGTAAAGTGGACTCGCAGCGATAGTGTGACCGGCATAACAGCCAGGGCTGCAGGCAGTTACGGTAGATATAGAATTATCTCCGGCTGCCAAATGTATATAGGTCTATAGGCCCACGTGCAAATCTCTATGAATGGAGAATAGATATCTATAGGCTGCATGTCGCGCAGGGGTCCACGGGAAGCTTGCTATGAGCTTTGCATATACACATAGCGCAGCCTATAGTTGATTTACACTTTTGCTGATGGTGCTATAAACATTTAAATATAGCTCTCAAGACGCTCCCAAGTACACCTCCGAGTACGTTCTCAAGTACACTCCCGAGCATGCTCTCAAGGACGCTCCTATTTGCACTCGATGGGACACTCCACGCCTGCTTGACTGTACGCTCCCAAGTAAGCACTCAAGACGCTCTCAAGCACACCCCCGAGCACGCTCTCAAGTACACTCCCAATTGCACTCGATAACACACTCCCAGCCTACTTGGCTCTACGCTCCCAAGTACACTCTCAAGAGGCAAGACACTCCCAATCTCACTTGACTATATGCTCCTATGTATGCTCCTGCGTGCTCGATCCAGAGACTTGCTGAGTGCAGGCGCCAGGCACCGGGAGGCGTGAGGCAGGTGGCGGGTGGCAGGCGGCGTATGGTGGCCGCAATCATGATGTTGGTCGATATCATAGTCTGAACCTTATCTTTAATGCGGCCACCGTGACGAGATCTCACGATGCTTCACGGTCATGGTGTTGACAATTCCAGCCTTAGATTCTGCAGGAAAGGTAGACAATTGGATCTTGGGGAGAGCAGATCTCCGACTCAGATTTTCCAGCAGAATCTGCTGCCCGCTTCCCATCGATTGTGGGCGTATGTGTGCGTATTAGGTCCGGGGCTGACGGTGATGATGGCGATGGTGATGGTGTTGGTGATGGTGATCATAGTACCAGAAGCACTTAGACAAGTAGGTTGGCTATGTCAACGTCAGCATCAAAGCTTCCACAGACTTAGAGCCTTCTATTAGCCAAAGCTTCCACAAACTCAGAGTTTTCCATCGGCCAAAAGCTTCCCGTGGAAAACTCTACTCCTCCCGAAGCGCGGCTCTCTCAAACGCGGCTCTCTCAAACAGGCTATCAAGCAGGCTATCAAGCAGGCTATCAAGCAGGCTTTCAAGCAGGCTCTAGAGCAGGCTTTCAATCACCAGCGGGCTCTCATGCGGACTCGCAGCGATAGTGTGTACAGTACCGGTATAACAGCGAAGACTGCAGGTAGTAAAGGCAGGTATAGGTCTATCTCTGGCCGGCAGCCGTATATAGTTCCATAGGCCCACGCGCACATCTCTATGAATCGACTATAGATGACTATAGGCTACGCGTCGCGCAGGGGTCCACGGGAAGCTTGCTATGAGCTGCGCGTGTGCGCGTGGGCGCATAGCGCAGCCTATAGTCGATTTGCACTTTTGCCGATGCTGCGTTTATAAACAAGAGAATAAGTAAAGAGAGAAGAAAAGGAAATCCTCCAACATCTAACAACCTCTCTTTATATACAATTCACCAGTTATCTTTGAATCACTCTCTATGGTTCATTATACCTTTTCAATCCTCAACTGCGATCTTTCACACCACCAACTATTTCTTTTTCAACACAACTAGGCCACATTACTCAATTTTGCAATACATCAGACTACTTCCTCATCATATTAAAGAATCTTGCCATTATAATACATAATCCTCATGCCGTTCACATGTTCTGCAACACCAACCATTCTCCATACTTTCCTCTATCATTCATCGCCAGTATCACTACCCATCACTTGTATCTTGCATTGTGACAAGGGGGAAGTATTACAATATGGTCTCAATGGAAGTTGCTGATATACTGATATTGTTAAATTGACTTACAGACTGTGAACTCACAGTTGTAAATTCATCTACGAGTATTCACTCATCACCACCACTAGTATTTGCAATCGTAACCTTCCATAGAGTTCCATAGAGTTCCAAGCCTTCATGTATATAAAGACCAAGCTTCTTCCTTAAATAGTAGAATAGACTTCATCCGCTTTACATTCATAACATATTCTGTGATGGGGTTGTCACTTCTTGAGGTTACATTTAGCCTAGTATTTCCCGCTGCACCCAAGATTTGAACACGCAGATATTGCTGAGGTGGTGGCAGTGGCAGTACTGGCAGAATGCTGGTAATGCTGGTAGAAATAGTGTAGATGGTGATAGTGATGGTAATGGTAATGGTAATGTTAATAATGGTTGTCATGGACCTACAGGCTACGGTAAAGGTGTGTGCTGTTGTGTACCTACGTATACCTGACGCTTGAAGCATGGCTGTGAGGGCAGTTATCAAAATCCTATCAGATTCTGATGTGAGCCTGGCAAGCAAGACCAACCACCAGGAGAGCCATGCTTGCAGCTGGCTGCAACCACTGCAAATCTATCTGGTATCAACTGTGCCAGTACTGTCATGAGTACGCAAAATCAAATCAAGGTGATTGCAAGGCCAACCTCATATGCGCCTCATATGAGCCTTATACGAAACGGAGGACCCCCGCTAAAGTAGGTATCGGGCCACGGCTATTGCTAGTCTCGATTAGCCACAAAGGTAACAAGTTGCAGAGCTGTAATGCTCTCGTGCCGAAACGTTTCCGTCAGTCGGCTAGCTCAGTCCTAAAACACTGAGATTGCGAAGGAGGCAGATGCTGGTTTGCGAGTGCAGAGCTGTAATTGCATCAAAAAAAATTCAAGACTTTACTAGTATAGTATGCTCGATAAAGTACTGGTTTGGCGGCTGAATATAGAATATCCAATATCACTCATGCTATTAATCTTCAGCACAAATATACAATTTATCAATTCGGTGCAGCAGCCCAGAGTGGCCTCTAAAACTGCGTAGTAACCACGAAATCAGCAGGCCAGCCGCAGGCGTTAGGTAGAATGAAGGTGAACGTAGAAAGATCACAAGACGAGCATTACTCGTCATATTTTCAAGTCTCTGAACACCCCTGTTGATAATTAGATGACTTGGATAAGATTATATCTTATTGGATAGTCATCCAGCATTGCAGTCGAGTACTCTAGTTCTAGTTGTCACACAAAATCACTCATATAAGTTGCAACCTCATTGTTGAAAAGTACTGGTTGCTAGAAGCTTGTATTCTAAAGTACAGGTACATTCGTGATCTTATATACGGCATTCAGAGTATGTCTTGTACGCATGCATGCGCACTCAGCTGGCATCTCCAGCTGAGTCTGGAACGACCATCATCTCAAGGAGATTATGCATCAGCCCAGCATCAGCCCATAAGCCGTACGCCAGGGAGGTGGACCATATATGCAACACTCGTTGTTGCGTATAAGGGCTTACCATATGTTATGGCCTTGTCGCTACGTTAGATAGACAATCAAGGAAACCATCTAAAGTAACACATCAACGGAAGGCCGCTCCAAGCTACCGTAGTCGGAACTTCACCATTTCTTGAGCGAAAGTTCGGAGGCTTTGGGAATTGCACTATATGACCTGTAGCAGGGTGTATTAATACCAGTCTTCATCCAGGGAATTTATTTGGTGCTTGGCCTGACAAGACTAACATGAGAGAAGTGAACGTACAAAGATTCAAAACAGGAATACCAGGTTCGAGGATCACCTCCATCATCAGGTCAGACTATACCTCTCTCCGTCATTCACCTCATGCAAACCTACATACAAACAAAGCGGAACTCAAGGAAGCACAAACAAAGAAAAAGTCGTAATTCATTACCGCCTCTCCCTTGCTATTATATATCAAAGAAAGCAAAGTTCTGTTCTAACTCCAATAACCATAACACTCACTGTTTTCAATACGACCAGTTCCATTCCGGGTCGTCCCATTCCGGGTCGTCAGGGTCCAACGTTTTATCTTCTAGATATAGTTCCGGTGCTTGCGGGATTCTGTCAGGCCCAACAGAATCTTCGGCCCAGTCAGCCACCAGTTCTACAGGCTCTAGGATTAGAATATGCTGATGTTGGGGAGATGATATCAAGCCTTCCACTTCCTCCTCGCTCTCCGCTTTCTCCTCACCATTCACTTCATCCTCGCCCCCCTCTTCTCGAATAGTCGTAGCCATAATGTTCGGGGTGCAGATGTCGTGTTCAGTTGATAATATGGGGTTGGGAGGGATCCACTGGATGAAAGTTCCCCTACCACCGGTGTAGCTAGACAACGGTGCAGACATCATCTGAGACCCTGAACCATCATTCCTGGCCTTCTCTTTTTCTTTTTGCCGCTTGGTCTTGGTGGGCCCCGAGCAAACCAACTGTTTGTATTTGCACCGCTGGCATATGTTGGGATATGGGCCATTTTCGAAGTTGCACTGTATACCATTAGTACTTTCACTAAATCAAAGAAACGGCCCCACAGACAGCCTGTCTTTTTTCTCTGCAGTTCATGCATTTTAACCTGTTCTGCTTCCTTCTAGACGCTTCTTGGGGCGAGTAAGAGCATTCGTCCTCACGGTGTCTATCTCGGCAGCGCTGGCATGGGGAAGGGCTCAGTGAATTGGTTTCAGCAGTGCACTGCAAAAATTTAGTTTGATCTTCTCAAAAGGCATTTATTTGTACCTTTTTTTGATCGCGAGTGCATGGCCAACACCTAGAGGCCCTTTTTTGGGTGTTATTGAGATTGACGGAAGTGTTACGGTTGGATGGGTGAGGGTTCATGATGAACGCAAATAGTAAACTACCTCAGGTAGAGCGAGTGTTCCTTTATGGAAAGATCGCACATGTCGCGCGTTCGCGCAGTCGTAAATTACCGTATTTGGCAACCTGATACCTGGCGAGTCTTTATTGGGTGCTAATCACACACACGTCACTTTATGTCGTGTTCGGTACAGGGAAAAGAGTTGAAATGCAAACGCTACTATTTGCTTTTCTCGCAAGTAGAGTACTCGTTGTTAGGAAATCCATCAAAAGTGTACTTGTCTGTTTTCTTTCTTTTGGCTCATGCATCTCAACACCTTTTTCTTATACCGAGTACGGTGGGTTCGCTCTCCCCCCTACTTTCCCAACTCTGCAAATGACACAGAGGTTAAATAATAATAATCCCTCATCACAGTATCCTCAACACAAGGCCAAAAGATAAGAAAAATAAGTGAAAGTCACAAATTGTGCACGCTGGGTATCGTTGGATCTACGGCCTTAGGCGGACGAAGGTAGCATTTGAACAATCTGCTATGTTACTGGTGGATCACTATATATATTTCCTTGGTCAGTATCGGCTCGTGCGTGCCGGTGGAAGCTCGTGTACTCGGTTCAGTGGCATTGCGGTATCATCACGCACTTTGTGTTGCTACTCCAAACTAGCCGGAAGAACGATGGGTATAGTTGGTAAGCAAGCATGGCCAACAACAGTACATTGGGTATCCTAGGTTCATATATTATTACAAAAGGATTTCAAGATAATTACATGGGTACTGCTAGAACAGGTACTTCGTCTTGTGGATTTCAATTGTAGGTTTTTTCCATTAAGTAGCGGTTCTCAAGTCTGCCATTAAAGGGTAGTCTCTGAATTTATTAGAAGTCACTTGCCAGAATACTCGTAAAGGGATAAAGCATCAAAACATGCAAGTGGATGAAGCTTACTCGAACCAGTAATCTGAACTGTGTATCTTCATTTGTCTCATCCCCAAACCCTAGTAGCTCAGTCGTGATGAGCGAGCTTGCGAGCTTAGTCACGAGAGGCTGGGTACGAGACAATATCTTCATATCACTCAGAAGTTTCGATGCTTATTCCATGCCCAAAGTAGCTCGTTCGTTGTACCTATCCGAACCTAGGCGTTCCTTCCTTGCTTTAAGGTAGGTACTTAGTACATAACATGTATCACGCTAGGTTCTTCGGCTGGAACATCATTACACATATAAACCAAACCTCATTCCTCAGCCATGTCAGTCATTAAGCCATCCCTAAAACATAGCAGTGATAACTCCCAATGAGGATTGCGACATCTGTGAGGTGGGCTTGATGGCCCCCAAGGGTAAGATCTTATTCTTCGACGGGTAGGATCGGTGGAACTGCATCTGCTCTGAGTTATTATTTCTAGAACGTATCCAACCACTTCTGTGTAATAGTCATTTCGAGCTGTTGTTGATGGAACGGCGACGATAGACCACAGGAAGTCGCTAGTTTCCATTGCGGTGGCGAGTTTATCCGTCGTTTTATATACAGTAATTTTCCGGAATGTGTGTTTCTGCAACTGCTCCCGTAAGCAAGGGGACTTGAGCACGACTGGTAAGCCGGAAAGCCGGAAGCTGACTCGCGAGTTTCGAGTGATGGATTCATAGCACTGAATCTTCGAAGCCCATCACTTGACAGTCGCTGCAACTATAGATGGCTTCTCCTATGTCGCCACCAATGATAACGTTGCGGATGCTCTCATGAAGGTCCAAACCAAGGAAGCACATTGAAACTTTGTTGCGGATGAGTTGGTGGATATGGGTGTGGAATGTGGGAGCAGACACGAAGGATATGGTATTATCCTGTACTCGTAGTTTGGCCACGAACATTCCATAGCTGGGGCGCAGTATCGGAGGAGTATGGGTAGGTCGGCAGGTGGGACTACCGCTTCTCGCTCGGCATGATGATCATTCCACTGCTCTTAGGCTGATTGAGAGCTAACGGGCCGGCCCCAGAAGCATGAGTTTCTTGCAGGAATAGTGTTTGGGGTTGCAGTGGTCCAGGTTCCGAGATGCAGCTGGAAGGAAGGGTGGGTGAGTTTGGTGGTGCCAGGTGTAGGTGGTGGATGGGCGGAGCGGTGCCTTTGACGTCGGCATTGTTGCAGAAATCAGTGTACTTGTCGGAGGACTTGTGCCGGTATTTGCCTTTGGTATGGTTGTTCCCATTTTTGCGAGGCACTGTTTTAAGGAAGGTGGATGGAGAATAGCGGTGGTATTTGGGGAATAGTCAAGTGTTTCGGAATAGCGGCTTGGCGGGAAAAGCTTTGTTGCGGGGCAGTGTTGCAAGGGTTTTCGAACAAACTTCGCGACTGGTCAATTTGCCATTGGGAATTCGAATGTGAGCCTGTGTATTTGGAATGATCAATTGGGATGACTGCAAGCGATGGGTAGGTTGGGCACTATATGTGACAGTATAGCGGCGAATCTGAGATTGAGGATCGGGTTTGGCTTTGAGTGCCTGGTGGGTGCGTGAGCCGCCTAGCAACGTGGTCCCCTCAAAATCGCGTCGCCAAAACATTCAACTGCTCCCATACATCTCTCCTTCTCCCTTGCCCCTTCTGCCGCCATCCGTCTTCTTTCATCTCATCTTGCTTCATCTACCCATCCATCCATCCATCCACCCCTCCATCTCTCTTCTTCATCTCTGTCTCCTTCTTCAATTTCTCCCAATCAATTCAATCGAAAATCCATCAACATGTCCGTCGTTTCGTTGCTCGGTGTCAGTGTTGTCAACAACCCAGCTAAATTCACCGATAAATATCAGCTGGAAATCACCTTCGAGTGCCTTGAGCCCCTGACCAAAGGTAATTTATCTATTATACCTCATAACAGGCTTTCGGCTCGCTAACCACCTGTTTTCACAGATCTCGAATGGAAGCTCACTTATGTCGGATCCGCAAACTCGTAAGTGCAAAACACGCCGTAGAGACGTTTACCTTAAACTCACACACCAACCTCTGCAGCTCTGAGTACGACCAGGAACTCGATAACTTGCTTGTCGGCCCTATCCCCGTCGGAGTTAACAAGTTTCTCTTCGAGGCCGACCCTCCGAATGTTTCCAAGCTCCCTTCTGCAGAGATTCTGGGCGTTACCGTCATTCTGCTCACTTGTGCCTACGATGGCCGCGAATTTGTGCGCGTTGGATACTACGTGAGCAACGAGTACGACACGCCTGAGCTGCAGAATGAGCCACCCAAGCAGCCCATCCTCGACAGAATTGTCCGCAACATGTTGACGGAAAAGCCCAGAGTTACGAGGTTTGCTATTAAATGGTATATAACTACAATTGCTACCCGCGAGATGTATCGATGCTGATATCGAGTTTATAGGGACTCCGAGGATTCGGCACCAGCAGAGTTCCCTCCTGACCAGCCTGAGGCTGACGAGGCAGAGGATGATGCTGATCAGTATGGAGCTGACGAAGCTGCTATCCAGGCTGCTCTTGAGGCGGCTGAGGCCGAGGCTGAAGTTGCCGATGAAGGCGAGGACGTCGAGATGGGAGGTGCTGAGGAAACCGCTGGTCCTTCCGCAGCTGCCGAGAAGATCGACGAGGGCGCTGAATCCGAGGATCTCGAAGCTGAGAGCAGCGGCGAATCGGATGAGGAGGACGAGGCTGAAGCAGAGGAGGACGCCGAGATGGGTGATGCTGAGATGGGAGACGCTCCCATGGACGCTGCCCCCACCGAGGCGACTGCTGCTGCCCCCAAGCCCCCCACCGCCGCCTAAATTACTCTTGGGCAGATAGAAGGTTATAGTTTTGGCGAATATTCTTGGAGTTTAGAATTCCTGTGTATTCTCAGTTGTTTCCTTTTGAGACATGTTATACGATAGCGACAAGATTTACGTGGAATGAAACAATCAATACCAATACTGTACGGAAATGGGGCGCTACTTTTGCTCAAAGAGGAGAGCAATGGCAACAATGGGGTTACTGTTTTTGATCGTGTTTGTATTTGCCTGTATTTGTTTGGGAGCTGCTCTCTGTCTTTGCTCTTAACTGCCTGCCGATGTTGCATATCCTTCTTTACAGTGAAATCAACCATCGGGTCATTCCCAGTTTTCGTTCTCGCCAGTAAATGGATTGTATCAAAGCCGTGTGTCATGATCTATTCTTGTTATCACATGACGTCCCGTCAGCCTTGTGGATACAAAGCACTGGTACTAAGTAATAAACCCTGGACACGGGTACGTCATCTCCGCCCAGGCAACCTCCCATCCGTATCACACAGCAAACCGACAGCAGATGTTTCTTACCGAGACACACCATCAAACATATGGATTTCCTTCGATCTAAACAGTCTGGAGTCCAGCGCGATTTCACGAGCACTCTGGCAGATGCTCCTGATGTTTTTGCTCTCGATGAAGTCCGTCTTTCCCCACCTTCTCCCCTCACTCAGCCGGAGTACAATGCTGATAGTGCTCCGAAATTTCTAGATTGTAAAATTTGGACTGACTTCGACAGTTTCTACACTTGCATATGATCCTGTACAATCTCTTCTCGCTGTGGGAACACACCAGAACTCGGATGCATCCGGCGAAGTCCACGTTTTTGGTCAGAAGCGAGTCCATGTTATCTTCAAACTTCCGCGCAATGCTTCTGTCAAGATCCTACAGCTTTGTGACTCGAACATTGTAGTTCTTGACTCGAAGAATGATGTTACGGTCTTTGATATGCAAACGCCTGGAGCGCCGGGGATGGGATACTCTCCGCCGGGAGTGGTAACGGCACTTAGGACTGATCCATGCTTGGACTGGGTGTTTTTGGGGCTACAGACGGGAGAGGTCATTGCGTACGATATGGATCGAGAAACTTTGTCACCATTTCGGATACCGAATTTCTGGAGGGAACGATCGCCGAAAGCGAGGCTATTACCAGTGGTGTCGTTGGCGCTGCACCCAAAGGATGTTGGGTCATTGCTGATTGGGTACTCTGAGGGTGCGGTTGTGTATTCGTTTAAGCAGAACGCGGTTCTACACTATTTGGAGTTTCAGATTCCTCCGGGAGCGCCGGGCGCCGACACAGAGCTGGCAATGATTCGGACCCTTAGAAAGCCGCATATTCTCTCTGCAATTTGGCATCCTACCGGAACATTTATTTGCACAACGCATGAAGACTCTGTTATTGTTATGTGGAATCCAAAGGACGGATCAATTGTACAAGCTAGGACTCTCGAGGATTCAAACGTACATCTACCTGGAAACCTTCCTGGGGCAACGTTAAGCAATATGGAGGGTATTTCAATCAAACAACCGATTTTCAAGATTGCGTGGTGCTCTACAAGTAATCCGGATGATACATCACTGCTTATTGCGGGGGGAAATCCAATGACGATGCCGACAAAGAGAATTACCCTTATTGATCTGGGCCCAACACCAAATATGCTTACTTCCTCTGCTCAAGTTGTGGCCGATCATTTTGCAAGCCCTCGGAGACAACGGATTCTACCCATATCTACGGAGCATGATGTCGTCGACTTCTGTCTCATCCCGAAGTTGAGTCCACATTATGGTGGTGCACATGATCCTATTGCTGTCATAGCATTGTTGGCGTCTGGAGAATTGACGACTCTGAGTTTTCCGGACGGGCAGCCCCTTTCACCAGCAATGCTGCTTCACCCATCGCTCATTCTTGCGCATCCGTTTGCTAATCGAGTGGATGTTTCAGCAGTCAACAGACAGAGGTGGCTGAGCATGATCAGACCGCAGCAGACCCGAGAAATGATAATGGGAGGAATAGAACACGTCAAACCTCTGAGACGATACGAAAACCGCACCATTGTCCAGAGCTCTCACTCAAACGGGGCCGTGCGGATTTGGGATCTGGGACATGGGGATGAAGTTGAGAACGACATAATTTTGGAGTTAAATGTGTCCCGCGTGCTTCAACGAGGTGTGGATTTGAAAGTCGAGTGTGTCTCCCTGGCTGGTGTTTCGGCGGAAACTGCAGTTGGAATGGAAACGGGCGAGGTGATAGTGTTCCGTTGGGCTAAGAACGTCTTTTTTGGGCGTACTTCTGAAGACGAGGAATTATTGAAACGGGCAAAGTCTGTTACAGGCAAAAGTCCGAGTGATGAGATTAGAGATGTGAAGATGAGAGCAGATCCGGAGGTTAAGGAAGGATTGTTGCCCGTTTGCGTGCTTGATCAGAAGTGCGGGTCTGTCATTGCATTGAAGATGAGCGATGTTGGGTTCTGCGCGGTGGCGTATCAGACTGGGCATTTCTGTGTGCTGGATATGAGGGTATGTATCCCTCTCAAGCCTTCGAAGCTTAGGAGCTGACGAAACACTCAGGGACCAGCAGTGATATACCATCAAAGCGTATCCTCTCTAATGAAAGAATCTAAACGAACCAGCTTTAAAAAACCAAGCCTCCCCACTGCGACAGAAAAAGCTACTTGCCTCGAGTTCGGTGTATTAACCCTCGAGGGTGACGGTAAGTCCTTCACTGCATACTCTCGCCTACTTCTAATACACAACAGAGTACTCATCGATCGCCCTCTTCGTCGGCACTTCTCTGGGTAGAATCTTAACTTTTAAGCTCTTGCCGCAACAAGGCGGCGCCTTCACATGCATCTATGTGGGTTCCAACAACCTCGATGACTCTCCCATCCTCTCCATCACCCCCCTCAACTCCGATTCTGGCCGTCGATCATGGGCCACACCTCAAGCCGTCGCAAAGCTGAGAGAAGGCATTAAAACTCCCAGTGCCGTCGTCGCTGTCTCTAAAAATGAAGTGCGAATCTTTAAACCACCCTATGCCCGCGGCGCACATAAAAGTTGGAGCGATGAATTCGTTTGCTATGCTGCGGCTGTTACAGAACTAGAGGACTACGGTATCTGCCTCACCCTGGTTGTGGAGTCGGGAATGTTGGTGAGCTACTCCCTCCCCGGGCTGAAATCAATCGGTGCGCAACTCTCGCTCCGCCATGTCTTTGAGAAAGAGAGGATGAGTGCTTCCCGCGTGCTCGAGAGCGGACATATCTTGGGATGGACAGGCGAACACGAGATCGGCCTGCTCTACCAATGGGGTAAGGGCGTTCGCTCCAGAGATACTCCCTCAGACACATTATACAATCCATCTACGCCTCCCCTGCCACGTCCGACCATCTCGAATCTCCAATGGCTCTCGGGAACACAACACGTTAGCATTCAGGACCTGGACCTACTGATCGGCGGCCCGGATCGTCCTATGAGCAAGAAGCAGCAGCAAGCGGCACGGACGGCGGCAAATGCTGAGCGCGAGGCATCGAAACGCGGGGGGCAAGCTTCAGATGGTGGTGCGGGCGGAAGTGGAGAAGGGGTGTTTGCGAATATGGCAAGGAATATGAGGGAGAGGACCGAGAAGCTGAGTTTTACAACGGATACAATGGATCGGCTCGAAGAGAGCTCGGCTAGTTTTGCGGAGGATGTTAGTAAGTATGTGAGCCAGCAGAAACGGAAAGCGCTGCTGGGGGGGATTACGGGGAAGTGGTTTTAGCGGGAGACAAGAGGACTTTTTCCTAAACTTGCGGATAATGGGCTGGGTGGTGTTTTAGTCGAGCTTGGTTTATTTTTTTGTTGAAAAGATGGATTTGGGAATGTACCTCACGAGTATTACTTTTATGTTTATCGCCCAGTGCCATCTGAGATCTAGTGGGTGGCCATTATTGGTCGGTGATGGAGTTGAAAGGACACACTATGAGCCATATGAAGACCCGTCACAGCTCTAGGGCTAAGGCGAAGCTATTCGAGAAGGTATGTATTCTCTGTTTCCCGGTCCCAGTATGACTCCCCAACTCCAAAGAAGCTTTTTTGTATCCCAACGATGCGATCCCGAATCGTCTTGTAGAGCCCCCGCCCGTGATCCCCAGCCCTTTTATCCCACCCACCCACCCACGAACCGATGGACTACTAGCAATCTATATACAATGAATGCATTTCCCTATGTCGAAAAACACGCACGAATTAAACAGCCTGCTCGAAGCCTCTCCTAATGACGTTCTGGAACTCTGTACCCCACCATCTATCAGCATCCACGCCCCCCGATAATACACAACATAATAACTTACGGCTAAAAGCAACACTCTCCCTAAACACCGTTGTCTTCGCCTCATTCTCTTTATTGATCGGAACCTTAACGAGGTCGCCCTCAACCGTCCATCCGTACCTAGCGACGACGGCGGGCAGATCTTCGCTCGAAACATTGAGCCACCCCTGCACCATCTCCTTCTTTGCCTCACGCGCGATCATGTTTGTCTGCACGGCGATGGCATCACGCATCGACTCCTCGAAGCCAGCACAATCGACAACAAGATCCGCGTACAGATCCTCGGAATCGAAGGCGGCCCAGAACTCGCGGTAGCTGCCGGACTCGATCAGTTCGTTGAGGAGCGCGAGTTTGCGGACGGCGTCGGAGAGAGCGTCGGTTGCGGTGGTGGCGTCGAGGATGTTGGGGGGGAGAAGGTGCAGGCAGAGGCTGAAGTCGGGGCTTGGGAAGACGAGAAGTGCTTTCACGAGGATGTTGGTGATGGTTTCTTCTTTCGTCAGGTGGGGGTTGAATTGGTAGCTGTTTTTGGTAAGGTCGCGGGAGAGTTAGCGTGGTTCGTGAATAAGAGAGGTAGAAAGGAATGTGGTGTGAATGGTGATTGTTCTTCTAAATCAGAAACGAAAGAAGTAGCTTCATGAATCGAGGGGCGTTACTCCCTCGCTCAGCTAATAGGAAACGTTGAGATAGATGTTCATCATTTTATCACCATCAAAGTAAAAAAATAAAAACCCCGCTCTCCTCAACCGCGCGGAAACCAAGCAACGCAGCTCTCAACCACACACAAAAAAAGCAGAGAGGCCTACTCACAGCTTCAGCAGCGCTAAATTCGCCAATGCATCGTATGTCCGGTGCTCGCACTGGTACTGGACATAGTCCTGAAACGTCGAAACCGTCTCGGGATTGTATCGGTCCAGCCCGGACAAGATGTTATCGATATGTTCGGGCCGCGAATCGGCAGGCATCGGCTGGGTCGTCATTTCGGCTTCTTCGTAATTCGTTTCTTGCGGATCGCGGGTATCGGGGCAGCGAGTCGTCGTAGGAAGTTTCGTGTTCGTGATGTTGCAGTGCGCGGTTTCACAAAGTTCAAATGCTTTTTGTAGGCGAGGGCAAACCCTGACAAACTCCGATGCGGCTCTAAATCTACTAAGCTCGTAAACCAGCCGCCGAAATTCGCTGCACTCCCGAAGTGTTGGAGATGAGCTTATAAATCAACTTGTTAATATATACCCCTCCATCACCCCCCCCATCACCCCACCACCAACCTCATCACACCTCCACCATGCGTGCCCCAGCTACTGAGCGATCTCTCATTGTCGGCCCCGAAAACGGCCCAGAACCTCCATTCCCACTCCGCCTCTCGGGCCCCGTCATCAAAGGCTTCGGGCGAGGTTCGAAAGAGCTCCAAATTCCGACTGCAAACATCCCGATCTCGGGGCTCTCCGTTGGCGGTTGCCAGAACGTCGAGTCTGGGGTATATTTTGGGTTCGCATCACTCGACCTCCCCACTACCATCACGACCACGGATGAGGAGTTAAAGGCCGGCAACGTATTCCCGATGGTCATGTCGATCGGCTGGAATCCGTTCTACAAAAACGAAGTTCGCAGTGTCGAGGTGCATATTGTCCACGATTTCTCTGAGGACTTTTACGGTGTTGAGATGCGCCTGTGTATACTCGGATGGATACGACCGGAGTTTGATTATGTGAGCAAGGAGGCGCTGATCGATGATATCCGTATGGATATCCGCGTTGGTGTTGAGAGCTTGAAACGTCCGGCCTATAGCCGCTTCTTGCATGATCCGTATCTTCTGAAGTTTGGAAAGGGGTACGGTGAGGAGGGAGTGAATGGGGTGAAGGAAATGTGAGGGGCGTTTGTGAAGATTTGGACTGTTTAGATTTATAGAGCTTTAGAGCTAGGGATTCTGCTTTTGAGGTGGATGTTTTGTTATATCCGGGTGTTAGCTTAGGCGTTCTTTCTGGGACTTTGGTGGTGACAATGTGATGTTTAGAATTCCTTCCTTCGATTTCTGGGTATTTTAGGTGAGACCGGACTTTGGGCTGGTTTTCTACTAGAAACCTTTCAATAGAGAGATTTAAGCTAGAAATCAAGCGGCAAACCTGTGAAATTGAAGCTAGACACCCTCAACGCGTCATCTCGATGGATTGGTCCCGTAAGTTGGTGTCACTAGGTACACAATTCTCATTCCTCCCGTAGCTCTCTCGCTTCCCATACAATCGTTCCCGTTTCCATACCTGTGAGCTGGATTCCCCTCCATAGCTGCCATTCCTTCCATTGTACGTGACTGAAAGAGCACCTACTTGTTTGCCCCCTATCGCAATCCCCACCAACGCCGCCGTTATATCCACAAACTATCTACGTTGCACTATCTAAGAAGTTTAGACACATTATGAGATTGCCCGCACCAACCCCGCCCCCGTATCCGCATGCATCATAGGGTATCACTTGCGGAGTACCGGGAATTGCTAAATAATTACTAGGGCGTCTCATCAAAGATCTTCTTGGTCCTAGGACGTCGGTCTCGTAGAAAACACTAGATGAAATACCCAAATTGTGCAAAGCAGTACCTCTTTTGGAATACTTACACCCTTGTTGTCCGAGAGCGGCATCGACCTTCAAGGACATCCTGCGTGGGATATGATGTTCTTGTAAATGTCTACCATTGTGTTTTTGGATTAAAGAGCTACCCAAAAATGAGGATCTGGATGTTACTTATAGACACAATCTGTGTGTTAAACTGTTCCCTCCCACTGCCCAGGCGACCCTGTACGCACTACGGGTTGTCCGGAGGGAGGAGAGGATCGTTCCCAACGTTATGCTGGTCAGCGTGGTTTCGACAACATCGAGAGGGTTCTGGAAGGAGGCTAGTGGTTGCCTATACCCCCGCATGTTTGTGGCGAGGTGTGCACGGAAATAACTTTTACTACTTGTCATAATGGAATTTGGTTTGGAGTGTGGAAAGCACCAGCAGGGACCGTGTTGAATTCAGGTACCTAAGCTCCCTAAACATACTTGTCTATAACATCTCGTGAATTCCAACATTCACTCCACTCGATGTCTACGCCAATCTCTCCAACTTCGCGACTTACTTACGAACGCGAAAAGGCCTCTACTCGGTTTTCTTCGGGCTCTGTTGGCAGTAGATTCTTAGCGCAGAATGAGTCAAATATGGAGAGCAGCTACAAGATTTACAAAATTCCACCAGCTCTTGCCATATCAGAATCATTTCTGCCGCTCGGTCAACTCCTTTCATTGTCTTGCATCTAGGAATATGCCAGCTGAGGTCTGCTTGTGAATCCGCATCCAAAGATATTCCAGGGGCAACTGAAGTCTGCGCTTGTCTGTACAGACACCTGGTCTCGCAATCTCACTCGACGGGTACAGCGGTTAAAGGTCTTAGACTATTTTGTTTGTTTGTAATCATTATGTATTCACCCCAAAGGGGTACCCAGTGTCATTACCTAGCCGGCCATCCACGAGTGGACATGACATATAAGTACAAGTACCTTTCCCCCCCCTCTCCCCTGATGCTTCGTCCAAGTTACCCTGTCCGCAAAGTTGCACCTCCCATGGTCGCGCCCAGACCGGTACTCCTAATCCACCCCTTCCTACCCAGGTCTTAGACTATTGAATGGCGGTGTCCGAATATCACAAGACATCATTTGATGAATGTGTGTTATGCCATCTTTGTTACTGAGGTCAGCGGGCTGAGGGCAAGAAGCTGCGGTTTTTTGGTGCTGATGAGACAATATACCATTTTTGGACTATGCTAGAATTCCAAACCGCCAACGCGGGTTTCAAACACGAATTCTAATTTGTAAACGTTGACGACTAGCTTTCATCTCTAACTCATATAGGTAGCTCCCTTCATGTGCGCTTGTAACTTGTCCATTAAATGGGAGGGGCGCCTTGTCCTTGATAGAGAGATTGAGAGATGTGTTGAATTCAGGTACCTAAGCTTCCTAAATATACTTGCCTATGTTCTGACTTCAGCGTCAAGTATGCCGCTTTGTAAATAAGTCGACCGTATGGTAAAGAGGCCGGTTTTTTGGTTAAGAAGTCAACTTTACATATTCGTTGCTACGATTGGCAAGCAAGTCAACTTACTGGTAAAGTGACTTCCTTGACAAATAAGCCAACTTCACAAGTAATTTACGAGAGGCTACAAGTGTAATAACAGTCTGGAGCCCGCATTTTCCATGTCCATTTAAATTCACCGGTACAAATTGAATTAGGTGTCCCTCCTACATTGCACTAATCACCCGCATGTCCTCCTCCTCCATGTTCTTTTCCTGCCCTGGAAGTGTATGATCCACCAATGCCATTTCAGCTCAAGTTGTCAATATATTCATGTCAAATTCCACAGCTATTCTCGTCTGAGTGGTAGTGAACAAAACGATAGGCCTAACTCTCCGTGTACCAACAATGGCCTGCACACTCTCCATTGCAGTTGCATGAAATAACAACCCCTGCACACAATACTGTGCATTTCTGTAGCGGATACTGCATGAAGGAATTATCGTTGTGCCACCAACACCGCCGGCGAGACCAATTGTTGCAGAAGCCAGAGGAGAGTTGTGCATCCGCTGATCCTCATACTTGTTCTGGAACCCGCAGTAACTCTTGTGGGGAACATGATTTCGGTTTCTGGTTCAGCTTATGAAAGTACAGAAGGTAATGTTAGTGTGGCAGTGTCACAGTGAAGATTTTTTATTTGTACCTGTCTAGCTTCTTGTTTCTGAAGTTGACTTCTATATCAAGAAAGAGACACTTTACCAGTAAGTTGACTTGCTTGCCAATCGCGGTGGCTGATATGTAAAGTTGACTTCTTGACCAACAATCCGAGTTATTTACAAAGCGACGTACTTGACGCAGAAGTCGGAACACTTATAACATCTCGTGAATTCCAATATTCACTCTTCACTCGATGTCAACGCCAATCTCTCCAACATTCAAAGGCCCATTATCCTCGGTCGCCTCGCCACCACTTTTGTAAAGACTTCGACCCGTTCCCGTGCAGTTTCTCTCCAAACTCTCTCCATCTTGCGCTTTCAAAAGAATCGTTGACCCACACAATACCCCGCTGCCTATGGACCGTGCCTTTGTGCCACCTTCTTGTTGGCATCTTGATCCTTTCCCTCGTCCCCATCCTGCCCCCCCGGTTGGAAATCTGCTTGACCCAGCGTCCGGTAGCCCAACAACTTGTGACTGCAGAGAGAGCGACTAATTCGATTTTGTTTTATGTATATAGAGCGACCGGTAGATAGTAAGAAACAGTATTGCTTCTGAACTTCTCTCAGTACCCGCTATCCATTTCCGGCCCTCCACATCATGTTCTCAACGTTATCCGCCGAATAGTGATACTTCAGCGGTGATAGGTGGTTTAATAGGATGTTTCCTTGTTTATCTGTAAACCAAGGATCCTGAACCTCAGGTCCTGGGGGTCCTCGCATTCCAAGGTAGCTCGGTAGAGCTGGGGACTTGGATGTCTTGGTGGCTGCCGGTGCACCTCTTGGATGATGTTTCTGTCTGATTGGGCTGTTCCGTATGATGAACGTATGGCCACCCAAATTCTGCAAGAGAGTGGTAAAGACCAAAACATTCCCGAGATTGGAACATGTGCTTTATTTCCAGTGAACATGAAGCTGGAAAGCCTCCATATTGTTGCAGCCATCTCTGCAACTGCCAGATCTAAACATCATCAGACTTCTGCTGGGGAATCCGCATCGTATAGGACATTTCGAAGAGCTTATTGAATATATTCCGCCTTCTCTTGGGTTAATTTGCGGATGAGCTTTTTACGTAGGTCATTTCGATGCTGCGCATAGTTTTTGTCAACTCTTCGCATATTCTCTTGATATCTGGTGTGCTTCCCCTGCTCGGTGCCAGACTTCTGGAAATACCGATTGATCATACACCTTCAATCAGTTCTGGAAAAGTCCCTTGCCATCGCTCACCCAACTGACCAGTGGTAAGATTTTGTGTTCGACGATGTACGTACTCCCAGTTTCTCTGTTCTGGCTTGAGGGACGATATGGACACTAATTACCGGCTCGATCCGAGATCCAACATGACGAACTTCAGTAGCTTGATGTGAGGGCTAAATTTACCGAACAGGTTGGTCGTCGCGCTCGTAGTTGAGAAGTCATTCTCGAGTTTCGTGCATTTGTCTAATGCGCTTGTTTGGTATAGTTTTGAGTGAGCATAGAACGGCTAAATAGATTCCCTTTCCAAATACGAAATCCTTATGTCTGTCAACAGAAGGGCTTGAGCTGTGAATATCTTTAGAAAGCCACAACTCTAACATCCGTCGTATCGTCATCTACAGTGCACATATCTTCTTCATTGATAGGGTCAATTACCATACTTTGGTAAGACTAGTGCCTTGTTCGCCTGATAACTACATATCGAAAGGATGCAAGCCAATTAACTTCCTTTCATTTCCCTGCATATCCGGGAGGATGAAATATATGAATTTCATTGCGACTCCCTTCCGGAATGTTAACGGTGATGTCGAACAGACTAATAGCAGCCGTGCACTCGTATTCTACGGTTGAAAGTAAACCAGGCGGAGACGGCTGATGTTGTGGATGCCTATGCAAGGCTGCACCCAAGATACCGAAAACCGGAGATACCCAACTTGTCACCCTCATCAAAGATTCTTAAACCAATAAGATACCTACTGAAGATGTTGCCAGCGTAAGCTGAGGAATAGAATCGCAGTGCTCCGGCAACCGAGCTGATGGTAGTCTTCCAATGGGCTAGGATCTGGAAAATGGACATGAATGGCCAAGTAGCGGGTTATCAAACTTGGCGTGTGGTTAGTTGGTATTGCGCTCAAAGGTCGTTGAGTCGGGATTCCGTAATACCAACATTAAGCATCTCATTACAAATAACTATGCCCATTCAGAATGACTTCTTCGCTAAGGCGAATTGAGATTCTGCATTGATAAATCATCCGGTAAACGACCAGGTAGACTTTCTTGCTGCAGTAGGCCTTACCACAATTACTGGCCATCGTTGGGATAGGGGTTACAGTCAAATATCCACATGCCAAACAGGTATTTGCAGTCTGGTATCTCCTGAATCGACTCATACCAAGGGCGTCTTCATATGCAGCGGAATATATCTGACCGATCTGCGAATCTGTGGGTCGACCGGCGGCTGGACTAGCCGCTTCGGAATCCTGTGCTGCAACGCGTAACAGTACTTAATGTTGTGTAGACGATAATATTCCTAACTCTAACTGAAAAGATTTTCGTTCAGGTCCTGTGTGAGTTCGTGGATTGTATATATACCTGGGTGCAAGTCAAGTGTATGATTGCCTGGCATTCCAATCACCCAACAGGCTGGGCACTTCTTTAGCCCCTCAATCTGACTAACAACCGGCAGCCAAGCGCGATCAATTACTTATTTTCTCTCTCTAACAACTTCAGGAGGAAATTCTGGGGTGAGAGGGGTGTAATCGCCGAGTAGTTTTCGGACGATTGGATAAGCACATGCCATGCGAACTGAACATTGGCAGGTCATCCTCCAACTTGTTGTCGTCTAGGATGAGAGGGAACCTAAAATGGCTACCCATTCTTCCAGCAGGCCTTCCTTCTTCTAGATTACAAAGCGGTCTTCTAGTCAGTACTTGTTTCCTAGGTATTCTGCTCTTTCGATTTATGCAGCTCGTCTCTGGTCCCGGTAGCGTTCCATCAATTTGGTTTGGGCATGGGAGCCGGCGAGGGAACTGACAAGATATGCCATCACTCTCTGTGTCATGGTTGTCTACTTGAGCTGGGGTAGCTTGTTGTTACGAGGGATGCCATGGTTGGCTTCTGCGAGCTGGTTAGATTTCAGTTTTGCAAACAGAAGAGGAGGGAGGAGGGAGTAGTCACTGGTGTTTGAAACTAAGAGTAAGGGGGAATACCCAGTATTCGAAGTTATTGTGCCAAGGGTGAGTTCCAAATCCTGTACGAGTATCCGTGGGCGGCCTCTTCCCATGTCCCACAGCACCTAGAAGACGAACACGATTATGAGAATTGGTTCCATGGTTCCGGAGGAAGTGGTGATGGTGATAGTAAAAGATGAAGCGGATGTGTGGAAGATGCTATGGTTGGCTTGTGTAGCTTGCTGTGCTGTTCAGCGAGGGATGTCATAGTTGACTGAGTAGTTCTTGATTGATGGTGGTGGCGCCATGGTTGGCTTTTGTGTGAAGAGAAGAGAGAAGAGAAGGAGAGAAGAACGAAAGACAAAGCCCTCCCGTGTCTTAAATACTATGTTTTCTGGCGGGGTAAACCCTAGTCATGGGGCATCACTTTTTCCAGCATTTCTACGCACAATTACGCTTTGTTCTTTGTTCTTTGTTCTGCAGCTTGCAGGCGGGCCATTCGAGATAAGGAAGGGACACAGGGTACAGAAAAACTAAGACGTGAAGCAATCATGTCGTATTATTATACATACGTGACATACCTAAGCAAACCTACTAGCTTTAATGAAGCCTCCATACGCTAGAAATCCATGCACCACTATAACACACTATCAATGATAAAAATAATAATGTCTGGAACGTTGTATCGTCATCCCTATGAGAACCTAGCGTACTATAGTATGCGATCAATGACAAAATGACTGCAACTTCATACCCCTCCTATGAGAACTCAGCGTAAACCCTATAAGTCTAGCTCTATTTAGCACCTCCTGCCCCAGCTCCAGCCTTCACACCACGCTTCGACTTAGATGGACCTGCAGCATCTGCAGCAGACATCTTCTTCGGCTTAGACGGGCCAGCAGCAGCCGCATCTGGAGCCGCAGTCTTAGCCCTCCCACGTTTTTTTGGCGCAACTGGCTCCGCTGCCGTTGCCACCGCCGCCGCCACCGTAGCGTCAGGAACTGGGATTTTTGATTTCACAACCCGCTTCGGTTTCGGGGTGGACTTTTTCTTCGTCGGGGTGCTAGGCGCTGGTACTGGCGATGATCTGGAGGCAATAGCAGCCGCAAGTGTGGCGGTCCTCCAGGTTGGGATAGGGCCTTCAACGGTTGGAGTCACTTTCTTGGGGGTTGTGGTTTTCGAGCGCTTAGGCTTTGGTCCGGAAGGTTCTTCAGCGGCCGGCGGGTTCGAGATTATAGCCTTGCTCCCGCCTTTAGGTTTAGATTTAGATTTAGATTTAGGCTTTGTGGCTGTTGCGGCGGCTTCAGGCTTGGCTGGAGAGGTTGCTGCCGCACTTTGACCCTTAATAATAAACTTGATTCGGGGAATGGGGCCAGTAAAAATTTCAGCATCTGGGACATTGCTGTGGTTGCTGCCGGAAGGTATGTCACCCGCACAGTCTGGGGTCTTGCGCTTGCGGGGACTCCTACGAGGGGTTGAACGAGGTGCGACCTTCCTTGGTTGCGTAGGTTCTCCAGAGACGGGAGTGGTGTTTGCAACCTCTTCAGTAGGTGAGTTTTTTAGCAAGGGTGTAGTAGGCACCGGCGCTTCTGTGGCATTGCTCAACTGAGGGGTAGTTGGAGGAGGAGTGGCTTCTTTTTGTTGCGCAACTTCTTCAGGGACAACAAGGGAGGTCGCAGCCTCCTCAGTAGGCGGGGTTTTCGGCAAGGGCTTAGTAGGCACTGATGACTCTGCAGCATTGTTCACCTGAGGAATTTGAGGTCGAACGACTTCATCGTTGGCAGGTGATACGTCGGGCGTGGGTAGCGCCTTCTCGATAGACAGAACAGAAGGCTGAGCAGCAACCTGATGACCAACAGCTTCTTCGGTAGCAGGTTTGTCGGGTGCCTGCGCAGTCTCCTCAGTGGGCGGGATAATGAGCTGGGTCAGCGAGTGCGGTTTGGCTGGTCCAATGATAGTAGAAGGTCCTGTAATAGTGGACACAGCCTCCGCGAGCGTCAGCTCCTTCAGCTCCCCCTCTGAAAGCTTCACTTCTGCGACAACAGTCTGCTCCATAAGAGCTGCTTCAACCTCCGTATTAGTCGCAGTACTGGTTTCCTCGAGCTGAGGTTGAGTGTTTGCACTGGCAGCGGGAGTGACCGCCCTAGCCTTTTTCGTCTTCTTTTTCTTCTTTGGACTCTCCTTCGATTTCTGCTTTGGGCTCTGCTTCGGTTTCTCGATAAATCTGATTCCCAGAGCGTCATCCATCTCATAATCCATTGCCAACTCTGCGAGTGTCTTCTCCCTCGGCTTCTCCACAACAACTGTCTCCTCCACAAGCACATCTTCGACCTCCTTACCCTTCATCCTATCAGAGCGGGACCCAGTCCATTGACGTTCCTAGCGGTCAACTTCCATCTTCCCGCTCCTCTCACTCTTCTCAGCTGCATTCTTCACCACTTCCAGCTCGCCAATTTCCTTCAGCATCGCTCTCTGCTTCGCAATCTTCTCTTCGAGAGCTTTGATCTCGGCTTGCTCCTCCTCAAGTGATTTGTCGACATCGGGGAGGCCTGCGACGAGGTTCCGTGCCTTGGCAATCTTAAGACGGATCTGGTTGGATTCGTGGGCGACGTCTTTGGGGTCAAGTTCATCGGCATAGACGCGTTGGAGGAGTGTATGGAGGTCGGGGAGAAAGTCGAAGGCGTTGGGAGGGATCGGAGACTCGTCTGGAGAGTTTGCGGTAGTCATTATAGCGATAATAACAGTAGTAGTAACTAGATTGTAGCAATATCCCCAGTGGGGTGTGGAGTGTGAAGGCGATGTGGTGCGAAGGATTAAGTACAAACCGAGAGGTGTGGTCAGATGAACGCCAACGCGATGGAAAGACCCTAACCCTACCGAAGTGGAAACTTAGAGGCCCAGTTTCAACGTTTGATAGATCTTCCATTCTATTTAGCTCTGCGCAGCAATCTCTATCGGCAGGGAAGTGACGATGCGATGATATCCCGCACTGTTTGCTGCAGACGATGAGGTTCAACCTCAGGCCGCACCCACCGTTCCGACAATTACCGTCCGCAAGTATCTGCGCAGTAAGCGTGGTGTTTTGTTTGCACGGACTTTGTTTCGTTCTCCGTAAGACGGCGATAAAAGTGGTCATCTCGCCGGTGATGTGCGGTTCAGCGAAAGAGCGAGCCATTACGTAGCCGGTCTGATAACCCCTCCATTGGACCAAAATCCATCCCACACCCCACCAAACCGCCACTTTTTCTTCTCCCGCTCTCCACCCAAGGCATTGCTTCTGCAAGAGATAGATAGATAGACACTTATACAGGACCCGGTTTCTGAGTTTTCTAGTTTTATCGTCGTTTGTCTCCTTCCACGCAATAGACTCCTCCACAATCGCGAAAATGGTCGACCAAAAGGCTGCTCTCAGTCTGTACACCCATCCACCCATCTCCCCAATTCCTCGCGATATGAAGTTTCTAACACTCCGCAGTTGTTATCGACGGCTGGGGAATTGCATCGGGACCCAACCAACCCGGCGATGCTGTCTCTGCTGCCAACACACCTGTCATGGACGGTTTCCGCGAGGGACCCGGTTACACCGAACTCGAGGCGTCTTCTCTCGCCGTCGGTCTCCCAGAGGGCCTGATGGGGAATAGCGAAGTCGGACATCTCAACATTGGCGCCGGCCGTGTCGTCTGGCAGGATGTTGTCCGTATCGACCAAACCGCGAAGGAGGGAAAATTCCTTGCTACCGAGAACCTCAAGGCTTCGCTCCAGCATGCTAAGGATACCAACGGACGACTCCACCTCCTCGGATTGATCTCGGATGGAGGTGTCCACTCGAAGAATGAGCATCTCTATGAGCTTCTGAGATCGGCGAAGACACTCGAGATCCCACATGTCTATATCCACTTCTTTGGTGACGGTAGAGATACCGATCCCAAGAGCTCCGCCCGGTATATGCAGGAGCTGTTGGATAAGATTAAGGAATTGGGTATGGAGGGCGTTGCGAAGATTGCTACTGTTGTTGGCAGGTCTGTGAATCTACAAGATGTGGAGATGTTTGGGCTAAACTTTTTGGTAGATACTACGCCATGGACAGAGATAAGAGATGGGAGCGTGTCCAGGTCGCACTCAAGGGTCTCATCAGCGGCGAGGGAGAGTCTACCGATGACCCTGTAGCTAAGATCCAAGAGAAGTACGAACAAGGGGAGACCGACGAGTTCTTCAAGCCCATCATTGTCAGCGGCGATGAAGGCCGTCTTAAGGGTATATCTCCCACCACTTCCTATCCGCAAACTACTGACAAGAATCATAGACAACGACACCCTCTTCTTCTTCAACTACCGAGCCGACCGCGTCCGCGAAATCACGCTCCTCCTCGGCATCGACTCCTCCTACCTCCCCGACACAGACTTCAAGCTTCCCCAAAACCTCCACATCACAACAATGACACAATACAAGACTGAGTACCCCTTCTACATCGCCTTCTCGCCGCAGCGCATGGACGACGTCCTTGCCGAATGGCTCGCAAAGCAGAAGGTCAAGCAATGCCACATCGCCGAGACGGAGAAATACGCACACGTAACCTTCTTCTTCAACGGCGGTGTTGAGAAACAGTTCGAGAACGAAATCAGAGACATGATTCCGTCGCCCCGTGTTGCTACGTACGATCTGGAACCCCCAATGAGCGCCCTCAAGGTCGCGAACAAAATGGCCGAGCGTCTCGGTGAGGGCAAATTCGAATTCGTCATGAACAACTTTGCGCCTCCTGTATGTCCCCCCTCACCCTCCTCCGCACTCCTAACTCCTAACATGAATAGGATATGGTCGGCCACACTGGCGTCTACGACGCAGCCGTGAAGGCGGTTACAGCCACAGACGAAGCCATTGGTGTCGTCTACGAGGCCTGCAAGAAACACGGATACGTGCTCTTTGTCACCTCAGACCACGGTAACGCAGAGGAGATGTTGAACGAAGAGGGAACACCGAAGACTAGTCATACACTCAATAAGGTTCCGTTCGTGATGGCGAATGCGCCTGAGGGCTGGAGCTTGGTTAAGGATGGAGGCGTGTTGGGAGATGTTGCGCCGACGGTGCTGGAGGTTATGGGCTTGCCCCAGCCCGCGGATATGACCGGACGAAGTTTGTTGAAGAAGGCTTAGACGGTTAGAAGCAAAGGTTGAGCTGTCGATTAATATTAAAAAAAATTGGATTGAGGTGCCGTTCAGACAGTAGTGAGGCGGGGTATGGTAATCTGCGTAGAAATAACTACAGGCAAATTTTGGACGCTGGGAACACCACGTTGCCAAATCTAGCCTAGGCCTGCGATTGTAATGGGGTGATGCTCTTGTTCTCAGCTCGCAAACCCGAAGTTTACCAACAGCAGACGTCTGGTTTACAAGAGTAGTGTGTAATGGTTGAGGGTGGGTTCAAATTTAGGAATTGATATTTTCGAGTGACATGGCATGAATGCTGCCTCTGATCAAAATTACATCTCGTATTTCCAGATTCACTCGAAGGAAAATAACAAATAAGAATGTCCTATGGATAAGCATAGGGATAGCGCAAGATAAAAAGACTAGTATCATGATCCCATGTCTACGTTTAACGTACGAATTTGCTCGTCATCAATAAAACCAAGCATGAAACAAAGCGCCAGGAAAGTAAGATGCCGCCTATTCCAACCCCTCCCCTGCTTCCTCTCCCTCCTTCTTACCTCCCTGCCGCTCCTATTAACCCACCAACTCCCCCTCCTCATCGTCCTCATCCTCCGAAATTACCTCCGTAACAGCCTCCTCCCTCACCACGCCGCCATCGGCATTATTCGGCTCCTTATCACCAACCGTAACCACCGCCCTCCCCTGCACCTCCATTACCCCGCGCCTCCACGTCTCCCAATCTTTCTCGTCCCGGATGAGGAATGCAAACATCATGCTGGGATCGACATCTCGCACGTGTAACCGTCGCAGCCGCATCGTATGGCACGTCTCTATCTCCTCGGCCGTATACTCCTCCGGCGAGGACTTCTTGCGGAATGCGGGGCGCACTACGTGCGGGTCCAGGTAGAAGAGGTAGTCGCCTTGCACGCCGATGAAGTAGTGGGAGCTTGAGGGCCGCCCGCTGCGGGGGGTTAGTTGTGTAAGGGGGAGGGGGAGGGGGAGGGGGGTGCGTACCCGGCGATCCCGATGGATTGGGGCATTTGCACGGTTGCTTTAAGGGCTTCGTAGTAGAGTGGGTTTGTGGCGTCGAGCCCGAGACGGGTGACGACCAGGAGCAGGGTCGGCTTAAATACACCGTCTACTACTGCTGTTTTGTGGAAGCTGTCGTCGTAGACGTTGCCGTCGAAGGTCATGTATACACGGAGATTGGCGGGGGGGTATAATTCTGTGAGGGCTCTGGAGGCGGGGTGAGTAGCAAGCGGGAAGCGGGTTAAGGATACATACTTTATACACTGTGCGGTTGGGGTGGGACCGAACCACTGACCCGAGCGGATATCGCGGAGCTCGCCCTGGTGCACGAATTTGTGGATTGAGAAGGGGGCGGCGGGGTCATCTGCGAACAGTGAGAGAAGGCGCTTCTCTTCGTCGAGGCGCTGGCCTTTCCGCCAAGCTGTGACGAATTATGATGAGCTTTCTTCTATTTAGATGGGAATGGGGGGATATGAGCCAAGCGGACCTCTCCCGAAGTTTAGCACAAACAATGCGTTCGCGAGCACACACTGTCCCGAGCGTATCATGCACCCCCATCCCTGGTCGCTGGTGAAGCCATGAGAATGGACGGGTAGCTGGCTACGAACGGCGGTCATGATGGACATTCCGGCGGTGCCCTGGGAGCTGCGAGGTATCGGCGCAAACTCGTTGCGATACGTCATCCACACGCGTGATTCGAAGTCTTCGAGGAATGCCCGAGGCCATGTCGACTGTGCTTCCGAGAGTTCGTCTTCGGGGGTATGTGCGGTTGCTGCTGCTGCATCGGGGTTCTGGGGTTTGGGGGGCGGCGGCAGCGAGACGGATGGGTATTCTTGACCCAGAAGCCAGATGGAGTTCATGAAGTCGGTGTTTTTGGGTTCGGGGTCCCACAGGTAGCCTATGACGCGTTGGAAACCGTTGTTGAAGGAGGAAAAGTTCATATTATTCATGATCGAACAGAAGGGTGGCAGGCAACCAGCGGACCACCGTGAGTGAGCTTGCTAAGCTTCACGGAGCCGCGTGAGTGGCCGTGATGTTGGCACGGGAGTATACGGGTGGGTTCGCTGTGCGCTTCACAGTTTGTTTTTGCGAGAAAGTGGGAGTTCTCGTGGTGGCCCCTTCTGACGTATGAGATTGGTGGAGCCTGTGAACTGAGAGGAGAGAGGTGGGAGGTGGACGTAGTGGGGGAGGGGCAAGCTACTACTGCACTCTCTAGCTGTCCTTAACGGCGGTTAACTGTTAGGCTACAGCGGTAAGGAAAACTCTCGGATCAAGCCGAATGAGCTGGAGAAGACTCGCAGATACTCACTTTTGTCTTCTTTTTTCGGGTGCTGCTGCTGGGTTGAGGCACTTCGGATAGCTGCGACGTTGATTGGATGGGATGTGGACAGGTGTACCTGTGCCGCTAACCCCCGCATGGCCACTTCTCTAGCCACTTCTCCACTACGTTTCCAGCCACCTCCCGCCCCACGTTATCTTGCTACGTTACACCAAATGCCGCCCTAAGATCCTCGCGACCTACAGCATCCAACCGTCATCTAGACTCATCACCCGCCACAAACACCTGAGGCACAACCAACGACACCACTCGAGAGCATTTCGCTCGCACACAGTTATGGTACGTCACAAAGGCAGAGGAAGAGGAGGAGGAACACCACGGGGGCCCAGACGAGGGGGAAACAACCAAGGAGGGGGAAACAATCGAGGAGGGGGAAACAATCAAGGAGGACGTGGCGGGAGTAGCTACGGAGAGTTTGGGTATGGTTATGTACCAACTTCTGGGGACATCCGGAGTTTTTTCTCCCGAGGAAGAGGACGCAGGGGAAGCGATGGTGTGGTCTACTTACCCTTTGGTTCTGAGTACGCGACTGATCCGTATGTTTTGCTTGTGCTCTAGTGACGCATAAGGGGTTTTCGATGCAACAGGAAGCTAGAAATACCGAACGGCATCATACCGGTTGGGGAAGCGAGCCCCTCCGGACTATGGGGATCAGCTTCGTTGCCGCTGGAACTCTAAGCCCGGAGGAATTACTGAAGCCGACCATCGCGGACCTAGAAGATAAAGACTCCTCGGCCGAGGACAACGCTGAGTTAGCGGCAAACTTGACCGAACCGAGTCCTTCGTTAACGGATAAGGACCCTGGATCGAATGGGGAGGAAACCACGGCGCAGATCGATGTGGGCAAGCTTAATCTAGGACCTGTTGAGGAAAAGGTGCCGAAGCAAGAGGTGTCAGGATTTGTTCTGGACCTCATTGGAGACGCCACCGTGGACTTGAAGATAAGGAACCCCACAGTCCGAGCGCCTTCGCCCAGCCCTTCTGTATCCTCGACCGCCAGTGAAAAGATTGTTTTCATTCCCAAGTTCAAGCGGGGCGGCATCTCGCAGTCAAAGGCAGCTACGCGGCAAACCTCGCCACCAAAACGTACAAAGAGTCCTTCAGTACCCACCCGTATCAAGCCGACTCCCGAAGTTATCGTGAGAACCACTGAAGCGACAACAGTTACTCCCTCTATATCTTTATCCCAAATAGAAGCAAAACCCTCAGACCTAGTGGAGGCTGAAGACTTTATCAAACTTAACGGTCAATCGCAATGGAACGGAAAGCGCGCTACTCCGGGCAACAAACGTCGCAAGCCCAAAGGTGACAAACGAGACCGTGGCCGCAAGACTCTTAACCAAGAGGCCTTCGAGGATTATATGGAAAATATCAAGGCACAGATGCGTGCAGAAGAGGCTGAAGACGCCGGCGGCGAAACTTCTATGGATGGTATAGGCCTACTTCGTGATCTTGGTGGTAATGACTGGCCCCTTGACTCGTCGACTGATGAAGATGACGCTGTGTCTGATTCTGATGCGGTGAGGATGTATAAGAACGGTGGCTGGGACTCGGATCGGATCAGAGACTTCGAACTTTTCAGTACTGATGATGAAAAGCCAAGAGGCTTGATTGCCCGTTTGCTGGGAAAGCGGATACGGCCAAGCGGTCTGCAGTACCTAATCAAATGGGATGGATATGAAACCGACGATGCCACCTGGACACTCGCAAAGACGCTAGATTCATCCTCAGACGCGAAGGTGAAAAAGTACGAAGAGAAGCTCGCAAAAATAATAGCACGGGTTAAGGGATCCAGTGGCTCTGGGAGTTCCGATAGTTCTGGAGATGAAGATGAAGGCGACGACGACGACGACGATGACGACGATGATGAAGAAGAAGCGGATGAAGACGAAGACTCCAAGCTTGCAAAGCTTTTACAGAGGGATGAAGAACTGCAGATGATGGGTGTCGAAGATGATTTTGGTGAGATTATGGATCTCAAAGACGATTTCTTCCCCATGGGCATTGGCAAGAAGAATAGACAGAAGCGAAGATCCCGCAAGAATATCCCCGATATCATCGTTGATCCCTCTACTGGCCGCTTTCCGTCTGCAACCAAGATGGCGGCTGCTTACGACGGCTTCGACGTGATGGACTGGGAACGTCCTAGCATTGCTACAGGCCGGAAGCGAAAAGGCAAAGGAAGAATGGCACAGCTTAACTTCTCTGACTCGGAGCTAGAGGCGCAGATTACTAACACATGGGAGCGTGATCGCCAATTAAAGAAGTTGCGGAAGATACAACGCGAGGAACTCAGAGCACAGGGACTGCTGGGAGCCAAGGCTAAGAAGACGGGCAAGGCGAATATGTCGGATAAGTACAAGGAGGGCATGTCGATGACGCAGGTCTATGAGGAGATCCGCTCTTTCATGCTGAAGGAACACACTACGTAATCCCCCCCCACGGCCCTTCCCCTCACAATCAATTGCTAATACCCTACAGTCTCCCACTCCCCCCTATGTCGAAAGCAGACCGTAAAACCGTTCATGAACTCGCTACAAAACTGAACCTAAAGTCGAAATCGATCGGCAAAGGTCAAAAACGCTTCACGACCATCATTAAGACCAGCCGCTCCGGCATTTATGAGCACGATGAGGAAGGCGTGGAGGCCATCATGCGCACCGGAAAGTTTGCAAAGCGAATGGATGTTGGTGGTCAACGGGCCGGAAAAGGGGCTGGCGGCGGGGGAAGGGGTGGAAGGAATAAAGATGGGATGGTGGTTGGGGCCGAAGCGCCGGAGTTGAGTGCTACTAATAAGGGCCGTCTCATGCTCGAGAAGATGGGATATAAAGCGGGTATGAGTCTTGGTGTTGAAGGAAATCAGGGTATTTCGGAACCTCTCGTTGCGGTTATTAAGATGTCGAAGGCGGGGCTGGGCTAAAAGGGGCGGTATTGTACAAGGGGGGTTAGCTTTGGGATGCGAAGGACGAGCTGTAAACGGTGGGCTGGGTCGGGTTACTACAATGGAAGGCGTTTTTCTTGGGATGTTTTCGTGCCCCGAGTGGTATTAAACAAACCGGCCTTGAGTTTGTTGCACCCCGCAATAGCCCCACTCTACCTTCCCACTATGTGGATCATGAATTATCACTACCACACATTCATGTCGTTGTCCCTAAACTCGCCCACCTACGGCAGCCTAGGTGAGTATCGCATGGTGGGGTCAACGCTAAAATATAAGTTACCTATTCCTCACACACATAGATACCTACTAGGCACTGGGTAAGTACCTACTCCGAAGTCGAAGGAATAGTATGTAGCTTTAATCCCTGATTTTAGCACAGATCGATTCGTTTGTTGCTAATTCACTTCCAAGTTCTATAGCCGCTGACCTCTTTATGTTGTGGGACAAGTTACCGCGGAATATTTTTGAACGTCCCGGAATTCGGGTGAGACCTTATGATCGGGATTAGTAGTCAGAACGCAATTGCGTATTGTAGGCGCAGACCGGATCCAGCAGACTTCGTTTGATTGATGTCTACACGCATCTGTTTCGGCGGTGAGGATGAACAGTGGTTTGGTTATCTGCCAGTCGACTCTGGCAGACAGTCTATGACGTGCGAGATGTTGCTTCATTGTGAAATATCAACTGCAGAGGACAGGAGGAGCAAAATTTGATGAAGCATGCAGGTTTTGAATTGCACTGGTGTTTGAAGCACCAGGTGTTTGCTTAGAGCATCGAATGTTTTGAATACGGTGTTTATAGCACGGAGCACCCACCGATTAAGCTAGGCGATCTGGTCTTGCATAGCTAAACGAGCTATGCTTCAGCAGACCGGCAACATATAAATTTACTCGCTTGCTAGCTTGGTGACTACGGCAAGCAACCACAACCCCATCACTACCGCCATTGCTTCCCGCCATGTTTCTCTTCTCGCTTTTCTACAACCACTAGTCTCCGTCGACAAGTCTTGAGCTATCTGAGACGCTGCGTCAGGTTGACCTTATCAAAATGCGAGCTAGCCCTTGTACTCAGATGTTTTAACAAGGCAAGATGAAGTTTCGGTGCCCTTGCGATGCGAGCATTTTTCACGTTACGCCATCATATCCCGCTAGATCTAGATCTTCTATTCTCCTGCTCCTATCCTGCTTCCCAGCATGAAAGTGACTCGACTAACAGCCTTCTCTCTGATGAGCAGTCCTATGGTAGGATCATTGATCCCCACTGTTTGTTAAAACATGTTGACAGAGAATCAGTTTCTCCGTCTCCCACCGACCTTGCTATCGTTCAACACCCTCTTCCCATCTCTCGCCAGTATATAACAGGAGCCATCAGTGCTGTCGGTGGAAGCTACGCGAAGCCTACATTTACGTATGACTATACGCTCAGGGAGTAAACGGTGCATAAGCTCCTTGAGTTTGTTATGGTGCAGACGGTTGTTTAAGTACGAGGAACGCCCGCTTGTAGGAAGACAGTTCTGTCAAACCTCCTCTATTCATATGCCCAGAAAGCCTTACCGGATGTGACATGGCAATTGCATGGCAGTCCTACACGTCAGAGGCAAGAATGGTCGGAGTTTCTTTGCAGCCGGTCCGGGGATCGGAACAACGTGTACCTTTAACACCACAACCAGACTGGCCCCATGATATCACGCTCTACTTCACCGGCGAGGAGCTTAGGGACATGTGTCAAAGGATCGTTGGAAAACGTGGATACACAGTTGACCTCGATGTTCTTGAATATTCATCCTGACTAACGGACACCCCGGATTAGCTCGAGGAGAAGATGAGTAGCCCTAATGCACGAGTTATTCAGGTTTTAATTCTTGTCATTTGGCCAGGACGTCCGCCCTGCGATTTTGGCAGGCGGACAAGTGACACTCAACCATGCATCCAAGTTATTTGATAATGATATGGCGTTATTCGCCTGTGTGGAAGCACATGTCTGTCGTTCGCTTCCGACTAGAAGCGTGCTTAGAGATAAGAGGAATGAAGATCTAGTTAATACGCTAAAGCGTGCGGTTCAGCAACACGATGTAGAGGCGTTCGGACTAGAGGACGACCCTGGACTCCAGGAGCATACAAACAGGGATACCTCCACGCAGTATATGTTCCGTCCTACCAGCGCACCCGTTCCCAAACTGGTGAGGAAAGTTCGCGATATTCCTGGCCCATTACGAACTGGCTAAGGATCGCAAACGGGGAAATGTTTGCGAACTGGCCCAAAATACCGAACTTCATTGAAGTAAGACTACGCGATCTATCACAACAGCTTCTGCTTCGAAATGTCTGCACAGTCAGCACATCCTATACAACAGTTATTATAACTGTGTACGAGCAGTGTCTCCCACTATAAAAGCTCTATAAGTAGTCTAAAGCTGCAACATATTAAAATCATAATCGTTCGAACTCTTGTGGTAAAATACAGATAATTGAGCTTTCTTCTAATACACACTACATTAGTGATCATTGCTTAAATATTCTAGCATTGCTAAAGCTCTGATTAGCATATATATGGACCAGTGGGTTGCATAATTTCTCTGCAGTATACATTAATCTAACAAGAAATCTAGCAAGGTTGCATATTGTTCTTCCATTCGTGAACTGGCACGGTTTGCAAACCGGACATTGAAATTCGCAAACGGGCACGGGTCGCGTATGGAGCGGAACATATACAATGCGGATGATAGACTAACACTATATACGTTTCTGAGCATGCTCCACCATCGGTAAAATAGACACCTTCATCAGCAAGAAAGGTTATCTTTCTAGTGTTCTTAAGCGGCTCGGTCTTGATTTTTTAATACTTACACAAGCCCGGCCTAACAAATGCTAAGCCGCCAAGCATATAGGCACCGCTAGGTATCGATGAGGTTGTATGAATTAGGAGTTACCGCCAGGCACTTGTAAAACCGCTATGATTTTCCAGGCACTTGTAAAACCGCCATGATTTTCCAGGCACCAGCGGTGCTTACAGCACCTGGCGCCTATGCGATGAAATTGAGCTTGCATAAAACTCGTGTGTTCTACTTCTTTCAACAGATGAGCAGACATCATGATCTGTAGGTATTAATGACACCATAGCTGCCGAGCGAGTTTCCGCTCCAGTGAGTATTCATTGCCGGCAGGTACCTGAAGTACCTGCAGGTCTTCTCGCAGGTGCCGCCCTTGGCACAGTCCGGCCCGGCACTTGTTCTCAAAGTTGCAGTCTGGCCCAGAGGAAGCCAAAGCTTGACAGGACTGACTGCTTGGGAACACTGTATCCTTCATGCGCTTCATGAGGTTTCGGGGGCTTCATGAAGCTTGTGAAGCAAATTTTTTTGCTATGCTTCTCTTCCTAGCTTACACCTTAGGTCGTGCTAATTTGCTAATTAAACCCAGGGCCGTAGAGAGGCTTCTGTCCCTAGACAATGACAATGGCGTTCAGTTTGCCTCACTCAAAGACCTATGTTTCGAAGCCCTAAATCGTTTCTCACAGACTACTCTCACCTCGCACAGGTGTAAGCTAAATCACGCCCCTGGAGCCACCAGGCCAGAGGCACAATACGTGTATGAGTCGTACAGGTGTCTTTACCACATTACCGGCGGCAAATCTATTGTACACAGCGATTATTTCTACACCGTTGCCAACCGCATCGATTTGTTTTTAAAAAGCCGGGGATGGGGCATTGAGGCCTTGAAGGATGGAGATAGAATGTCGGAATACATCCATCGCTGCGATCCTCAAGGAATTTACGGTTCTTGGGGAGTGGTATCAGAGTATATTCTCTTGAACTTTTGCACTGCTCCCCCCGAAAACCAAGCGAGGTAGCATCATAATTCACCGCTCCAAGAATGTTTCATTGCTGACAGTTTTTTGTTAGACGTTCCGGAGTTATTTCATATAATCTTTAACACGGCTTACGACAAGTACCAGATGCTAGATAGTGCCCATCGTGTCGTTGCGAAGGGGATCCTCACCCATACCTAATGGTATTCCTTTCTTCTTTTCTTTGGTGGGGTTAGGCGCGGTGTAGGTTCTTTAGTTGTCAGTTCAGTTGTTACCTGTATTATATTTTTGCGCGTGCTGGGGTCTTAACTGTTTGAGTTAAGGGAAGGGAGGACTTTCGTTATTTTTTTTCAACCATTTGCTTCTTGTTACGTTTTGCTATACGGCGGGTAATAGATAGATAGACGATAGGTAACTGGAGCCGGGGAGGCTGGGAAGAAGATTCTGTTGCCGAACTCTTCGTTCATGGTCTTGAAGAATTAGACAGACCGATTGACCTCTCTACGAACCCCCTTTGCGTGTGTTTAGTGTTTTAGATATGTAGTAGTGACTATTTCTTCGCCGGTGCATAATGAAAATTAGGTTGATGGACTGTGGAAAAATATATAAAAAAGGGACCATTAATCGTACCAAATGCTCAAAAACGGGCCAAATCCACCAACGCCTTCTATTGGGTGCTGTTAAACGTACCCTTGACATCCTACACAAGTGCGAGATACCATTTACTGCGGACAATCAGAGGGTAAGAGGGGTAAAAGAATGACGAAGCCTGCAAGTTTTGAACCTACGCCAACCTCCGTTCCATGAAACTCTTCGAACATCAATACTCTAATGGATTCGGAAATGTAGTACAACATGAATGGACGTAACCTCCAGACGAACAGATCTAACACAACGCCAGGCTGGTTAGCCGCAGGGATGAGCGATAAGCGACTTTTAAGCTGCAGACACCTGATCCCTGCGTCAACGTCACTTATATACCTATGTCGACACAAACCTTCACCAGTCTCCAAAGATGCCCGAGCAGCTAGAAAGACGCGGATCTTCTCTTGGTGGCCTCTTCGGTTTCCTGTTCCAATCAGGGGATACTACTGAAAACTCCTACATGCCGCCTTCTTCCCCTTCACCTGACGCCGCCCTTCCAACTCCTGCGATTGACAATACAAGCTACCCACCTATCGACAACGCTCGTTTCTGTTGTACCCTTCCCCGTCCACTCCAAGAATTGCTATCTGACTACCGTTCTCTCTTACAGCCATTGCCAACTACTACCACCCCACCTGCCCCATGGATCCATTTACGTGCCCGCGCAAAGACACAGTCGAGCAACTGATTGAAATCCTAGACACCACCCGTGTCGCACATGTGAGAGGTACACCCGCCTTGGGGAAGAGTACACTGGCAGTGCTGCTAGCTCGGCGTCTCCTTGAAGACGGTCGGAAAGTGGTCTTGCTACGCTCTTGGCCATCGGGTATATCCGGAGATAACTACGAGGAAGTACTCGTTCAGCGTTCCTTCAAGACCTAACAGTTGATGTTCGATCGTAATGAGCTACAATATTGTGTTTATTATAGACGAAGTTCAGCAGACGTTTAGCAATAGCAACTTTTGGCTAGACTTTATCAAGGCTCTATCGGGTGGCAGATCTGGAGCGCAAGTTTGTCATTTACCTCCTATGGAAGCCCGTCGACCGATCCCGAGGACTACCCCGCCAACTCAGCGCCGGTACATTTTGGTGTCTATCAACGTGTGGGTATCACGCCATCTGGCATTGAGTACGCCCAAGAGTTTGGACTCTTTTACAACCAAGAGGAGTTTGCAGATGTCGTAGAGCCGTACTGTAAGGATTTCCGTAACCCACTACCGCTCACGGCTAAGGCAAAGTCGTACTTGTTCAGTATGATTAATGGTCACCCAAGAGCGGTAGACGCATTGATCCGTTTCTTGTGCATGGTATGTATGATATTACCTCGTTTGAGATGTCGAGTACTTGACTTACATTATTAGATGTTCAAGAAGTGGGTACGGGACCATCCCAACGACGTAATCACCAAGGATATGTTTGTCGGTGCGCTTGATGATGAAGAGAAGGTATTTCGCTTGCTGGAACAATCACCGGTTTGACGGAGCTTCCCCGTCAAGAATATCTCATGCGAGGCGGCCTCGGTGTTGCGCCGTGTGTTGACCGAGCAATGTATTCCCCACGATCTCACATACGTCGGCATCAAGGAATGTTTTCAAATGGGATGGCTACGTTCGGAGGCAACTAACTACGAAGCAGCGGACATCGTTTGTTTCTACCCATCTCCTCTTCACTACAAGTCCGTTGGAACATATCTTGTTATCATTCGTCGTCATGCTCATGTCCTCTAGATTTGCCGAGTACCGCTTTGCTTCAAGGGTGTTGAGCTCTTGCGAGACAGCGATCGGTTGACGAAACACTGTGAGCGGCTTGAACTAGGTGGCAGTTACTACGACTTCATTACAAGTGGTAAGCTGACCGACTGGGTCATTATCGACTATACCTATCTAAACCCGCGCAATTTTATCTCCGTCCCAGGAGCCAAGCTGATCCGCGTCATTTTTGACGAAGACTATGCCTCGGCTGAGATCCTCGACGCAAATAATGTGGTGGTTGCTCCGAAATTTCCTCTTCTCTCCTAGGTTGCGATTGATTACTTAGGTTAGTCGCAACCATAAGGGTATACATGCTTGGCATAACCAAAGTCGTTCTCAAAAGCACCGGCCAATAAATATGTCGGAGAGGCTGCGTACTTAAGTTAAAATGTGTCAGTGAACTGTGGAAAATCCGGAAGCATGTAATTGCTATCTGAGTGGAGTATCTATCAGGCTACAGCAAGAACAAGGTCCTTAGAAGACAATTGTCCTTGCTAGAGCGCCCAGGTATTTCCTCTTCTAGTGGCATGTAGTACTAGCTATGCATGCCGTCGCTTTGCACTGGTCTTTGCATGTCAGTTGAGTGTTGTATTGGCCCTGTCAGATGTCAGAAACTCTTCAGACCAATAAGTTTATGTGCCATCAAGCATTTGTGGACTATCCCTTTTGGCCGGTACAGTATTCTACCTTTATATTTCAGACCTGCATACGCATGGGGTGCCGAAATTCAGTACATGATGTACATCAGCACGTCGACATAAATTTCCCGCACGTCGATGTGTATGATTACTGGATTTTAGTCACTAATACGAATAGGCCTCTGAATTCTAGTAGCTCGTGCTCCCTAGGCGCGCTCAACTCTAAACTCCTAGGTACGCTCGACTACGTACTCCCAGGCACATTTGATTCCATACTCCCATGCGCTGGGCTCCACGCTACCAGGTGAGCTTGACTTCATATCCCCAGGTGCGCTCGACTACAGAAAGCCTCTCTCGTGGCCTGGTATCCGTTTAGAATCTCCTATTCTCTTTCTAGACTTCTTGAGTCGAAACTGCCTTTTTTCACATATTTCCTTTGGAACCGTAGAAGGCGTTGCAAAGGTTGTTGAGGGAGGCCTTCTGGCCTGCCAGCGCTATCACTTCACTACAAATAGAGCCCAAAGGCAGATTCCGTCTCGGAAAGCTGAGTACTGAATGGTGAAGAAGATTTCCACAAGTTAAGATGAATAAACGTGAAAAGAAGCAGGCAATAGAAGATACTAACTCTGTAGCCGAGTCAAATACCAAAGGAAACAATGCTCTTAGGAGCGGTACTAACGAGTGCATTAACTAGATAAGACACCTACCTAATGTCGAGACGAAAGGCACCAATCTCTTATCTGGATGAAAGGGCACCGAACTCAAACGGGATACACAACGAGAACAGGCACTGACCTCGCAAACAGGACAAACACCGAAAATATTCACCGAGATGAATACCGATAAAAATGACCTTGCACGACGCGCAGCCCATAGAAAAGCGGTTTCTTGAATAGTATTCCATAGGGAATTTGGCGCGTGGGCACTGCCTGCACATTTGACTAGATAACTATGGTACACGAGAACAAATCTGCGCTTGATACTATTCACGGCGCTGGATACTATGTTGAATGCTTCCAGGTGCACTCGATTGCAACTTAAAGGTCTCGGTGCACTTGATTCTCAGCTTCCAAGCACACATGACCCCATCCTCCCAAGCAGTGTTCATAAGCGGCCCAGCCAGGCCTGTGTTTTAAAGTCGGGCCAGCTTGCATATCTTCGAGGCCTGCATAAAGCCTGCATAATCTCGCATAAATCTGTGTATATCTACGAAAGCCTGCAGAAAGCCTGAATAACCCTTGCAAAGCCTGCCTAAATCTATGAAGCTTACTGAAGCCTACAAAGCCTGCATGGATCTATGCAAGCCTGAGAAGCCCGCATCGAAGCCTAAAAAGCCTGCCAAAGCCGTCAATGCCTGTCAAATCCGGTCAAAGCCTGCATCTCATAAAGCCTACATGAACCACCGCTTGCCCTCAATATTAACCGACCTTCCAAGCACACTCAATTCCGTGACCCTAAGTGCACTCGACTCCAAGCTCCCAAGTGCACTCGACTTCACGCTCCTAGCTACGGTTGATGCTAGCTACACTACTCTAGAAAGCATGCTCCGCATCCAGTCCGCTCCAAAAACCAAAATTAGCCGCCGCTTGAGAACAGCTCAGTAAATTCACGATCTAAGGGCGCAAACATTTAAAGCGCATCAAATAGATCATTTAACGTCAAACAAGCGTCTTAATCAGATAATAATTGATGAAGTTGACATGGGGTAGTGGATAGTTATACTAGGGAAGGTTCCGTCAACTCCACCATCCACCCATGCTAACTCCATGAATATTCCTCCGATTGAGACACTTGTTTGATGTCAAATGATCTACTGGCTGCCTGACAGAGGGACTGCTCTGAGGACCCCGTGGGCTCGGCGTCACTTTTGCATGCCTGGACCGAACTATGACATGCTAAAGCCTCTCCTGCATCACAGCAGTATATGCCGCCCAACCGTCTTGATCAGTGCCATTACTGCCTATCTACATTATTATGATAACGATTGTGAGGGTAGTAGGACCCACAATAAACTTGCAGGAATTGGCCTCCGTTCACTGCAGTATTTTTCGGTCCTAGGTCGTACTCAAAACCTGAATCTTAGCGAGTCTACAAGAGTCGTCAAGGATGCGATGACAGTGGTGAGGACGTTAATTGCTGTCTAGACCGTGGTGTGCATTTTAATTGGCTGAATACTGCTAGGTCGGGGACGAGAGCCGTCTTGAAACTAAAAAGATGAACAACCGTCAGCCGCACGAGGGGTTGTGATTCTGAGATCGCACGATCCGGACTCCATTGCTTTTTCGATTCCTACTCTATCTCATGATCGCACGCTTAATGACACTGGGCGAATGCACTACATTCCAACTACGTCGTCCTTAATGGTCTATACATCTCCAACTTCTTACTTCTGTCGGAGACGATATTGCAACTAAGACAACCAACCGCCATGCAAAGTTACGTATACGGCTGGCTTTGGGCTGTGTTTAGCTTGGATGGTCGTGAAAACTTCTATTTCTTTAAGTATCCTTTCATATCCTCCGAACGGGAGGTCAATTTTAGAATGAACTTTGATTTTTGTCTCGCAAATCCTATTGCCGCGATCGCCAAAGTACCTCTAGGAGAACTTTCTGCTATGGTCGATTTTGGCCGATAGTGGTCGTTCAGTTGAAGCGGTAGCGAACACTGGTCCGTTTGTGATTTTCCCAAACAGACCCTAAGTCAACTAAGCAGTGGCTTACGCGGCCTTGACAAGGCCAGACTGAGAGAGAAGTGATGGTATCTTGGAACCCCTCTTTTGCTAGTTTGCATGTGCGCAACTGCCAGTTCGTTCACCAGTTCCTAGACATAAGAAACGAAGTATATTCCAGTCAACTAAGAGTCAGGCCAATAACGGATGGTTTGGGTATCTCAAGTATAATCCTAAGACCTCATCCCGCGAGTGGCGTGACCAGTCACGGATTTCTGGGTGGTCCGCCTTATAAGCACCTGCCATGCGTGAGGGATTAAACAGTGTGGCAATTTGGTGGGTTCTCCAAGGCGGAGCAAGATTCAATTGGCTGGTAGAATCAACACACGGTATTAAGATCACTTAGTCCTCTGTACGCGTATTTAGACATAATATAATATGAGAGCAGTGAAAGGAAGAAAACAATGTAATGGGCGCCTCATATACATATGTACACACTTAGCAGCAAGTTAGCAACGATAAACAGCGGTTTCCGTGTAGTGCGGCTTCGGACATTGCAGGCGAGGCTGCGAAGTTGGTAAGGGTTCAACTGAGGGTGATAGTGTGCCCCGTGCGCGAAGAAGTTGCTAGGCAGAACTAGAGTAGGCACTAGGTCCTCTGCAGGGCTGACAAAAGCCCAAGAAATTCAGCTCTATAGCGTAGGTAGCACTGTACCTTCCCATTTATTAGTCGATGTAATAACTATGTCGGCACAACCGTTACGGATCAAGGCCCGGCACAGGAGATCCTTTGGATGCCACGGTAAAGGAACCCGTGCGGAACAAATATTCGCAGAACCTGTATCCTCGCGGCACAGCATTCTATGATAGCTTCAGATCCGTGTTGCCCCAGACCACTGTCACCTCGGCACAAGGATTTGTAATAGTACAAGCCCAATATTCAACCAATATAGTAGCAGAGACGGTCTCGATGTTTCCACTTGAGCTGCGCTATCATTTAGAGCACTTATTGATCCTCGGATGCTCTCGACACTAGCCCATCGATGCTTTTCAAGATGAATGAATTTATCAGAAAATGCTACACAGCAATTCCATTACGTAGAAATGGCGGGTGTCAGTCACAGATGATTCGTGGCAGACATTTGTCATGTCAATAATGTCCCGAACTAACAGCTCCTGGCTACATCATGACAAAGATCCGCGAGTTAGTAAGTGGCAGGACCAGTGGCAAGGCATGACATGACATGACGGTTGAGAGCGATACGACATCCCAACGGCTTGAAGAGGCGGCAAACAATTATAGGTAATAGGAGATTGTGCGGCTAGGCCCCAATGCGAACGGCTGGAAGTCCGGCTCGGGATGTCAATCATACGACTTCCAGAAAGCGGACCGGAAAATCTGCCCAAAGTTCCATTTGTTAGCTACCATCAAGACTTACTAATGCTCCCGCTTTCCTTAATCTACTCCGGGACCACCTCTGCCTTGTCCTCAGAATCTCATTCCTCCAGCGCCGTGAGCCTAAATATGTTGATATCCCTCAACGGTTCTCCATAATAGGTAAGACATCCAAATCCCTTCGCTATAAAAACCTCAAAAGTTAGGCTGCCAAACGGCCTCATCGGGAAATGAAAAGTGTCACATCTAGTTATTCCATACTGGCAAACCCCAGCTGCAGTACGCAACAAAACCCACGTTTCTGCTCCGGGGCGGTACAACCCTCATCCATAGAGAAGTATATTTCAAGAAAAGGAGGTATTTAAACGTAAAAGTATAATGGTGAAATCTCCAAAACAAAGCCTGGCGAGCGTCTAAAATCAGCGCTTCAAAAGTAGGATGATAAACTGCCCATCCGTATGTACCTACCAGGTAGGTACGACTCAGATCCCGAGGCGACCCGGTTTTGCATTGAGCTGGTACCAGCTGCCCAAACCTACCCCTCCCCCCAAAAACACCAGTGTCCTCTGGATCGTAACTAGTGGGCTTAATACGCATAGTTATCTCCCATATATTTATGCAGGTACTTTAAATGGCTCTTTAGCATCGAATTATCTTGTTCCGACAACTAAATCTTGAATATAAACCTGTTAATTATAAACCTCTCCCCACATACACGTGTACTTGGCCCCACAACACACCGGTTAGCCCAGTCAAATCCCATCAATTCAACCGATTGTTTTCGGTTTCTGCGAGATTTTAAGTAAAAAAAGACAGTTATTTTTTTCTTTCTCTTCCGCCGGCGTTATGGTACCGGTCAAAATATCCCATCCCACGTGTACGGCACCTAAGGCTAGCTTCACAGGGGAGGAGGGAGAGGAGACATCAGCAGAGAAATTCTAGAACGTTGTGGTTTTAGTTCTCCTGATGAAACATGAAGTCACCGTAGATAATAGTAATTTGGAACTCTTCATAACAGATTGCTCCGTATGTGCTATGAGAAAATATTGGGCTATTCGGGTGCATTCGAACGAACGGCCACTGTACCAGAGTCTGTGCTTTCCCACCGATATTGTGTTCTCGGTTGGTGGGGGCCCAAATGGAACGGAAACACACGATCCGGGAGGCCGATTAGTACCCGGGCCACGAACGATATTTCAATCACAAAATCGCACTCTGCCCCCTCCCTCTTCTCCCAACAAAAAAACCGCCCGCAAGAAAAATTCATATGGGGTTTTTTTTTTTCACTCAATACTAGTATTGTATATTGAGTTTTTTTCTACCCGACAAAATGGTGACATCACTCACTGGACGTTGCACGTTGCACGTTCGGTCGGACCGGTATCCAGTAATTCGCCCACGTGTAGATGTCTTGCGTGCTCCGGAGGTAGGGATTCAGTCAGCACCGAAGGCTTCCAGAAGGATGTGAAATACATCACGGTAATGATCGATACCGCGGATGTCTCAAAACCCTTACCGCAGTGATGAGATGAAATTCAAGCTGTATTTATCGTTAGCATAACCAGTAAGCACTTCTGTAGATAGTCGGCGGTGAGACAGCCACGTGCACCGGTCTGTCACGATAAGTATCTATACTGACCCCGATTGTAGTATCTAGTTCAAAGATCTGAGGATAATCACTCAACCATTGCCTTGTATTTCCCAACTTTTGCAGGCTTCCTTAGGAGTTGTGGCTGAACGATTAACATGATGAGCCGCCGTAACGATGTTTGCCAAAACCGTGCGTCCGTGATTGGATATCAGATTGAGAAGATTATTCAAGCACATCGCCAGTCTGCACACGCCCGCAGCCCCCGGAAACTTCTAAAATCCTTCGGGGCGAACTGTGAAGATCTTTGATTGACCTGGTTTGCTTCCCTCCAGTTGGAACTCTAGCTCTGTACATGTGTATACCCCCCAAAAAGATAGCCATTTTCACTCACTCCTTTCACGTTTCTCAACCACGGGTAACTAGTGGAACAGAGAATAATTAAATCCTTGAACAACGGGCGCTTGGAATGTTCGATATACTCTATATATGTCAGCTAGAGATGAATCGCTGGAACGGGTATCTTGAACCTGGGATTGTGTACCACTACCTAGAAATTCCAGGCTCGCAGATCTGTAATCGCGTCCGTTCCCCCCTCGCAAAGCAGCCGTTGCGGGTATCTTCATCCATGGGTATATTGGTATATTTCAATATAACTTTGAAACCCCAGGCCCTACCGTGTATGACATGCACATGTTTTGAACCAAAGCTAGAAGTTTTTCCGGACCCTACCACATAGATAAACCGGGGACTCACAAAGGATATCGATTCCCTCCCCCAACCACATCGAAACGTATTCGGAAAAATGTACGATCCACCCCTCTAGAAGATTACTACACAATATATATTTTTCGCCACACATCGATAAGCATGCACCACGTTGATGGATCCGAGGTTTTGATTGCACGCATGACATGACAGGCAGAAATTGGGAAATGTCTGGTACCACTATGCACTCATCGGTTCTCTCGGCATCTGCGCGAAGCTCTTGTACAATTTACAATCGCACACTTGCACGTTTGTGGGGCGTTTCTGCGAGGGATCGCTGGTAGGTGATTGGGATTGCAGTAGCTTCCGCGCACTACCCTAACTCGAGAACTAGGAGAAAATTCGCGAGACTGTCGCATGCCCCAGGCTCTCGAACGGTCGGGCCAATCACACGTAACTCGTTAATGACCTCCCTTAGCTCTAATAATGAGAAGGCGTCAAGGTGCATAGATGCCCAAATGTCGTCAGAAGCTTCTTTGTTAGAACTTAGAAGTGTCACTGAGCCCCACCCCACAGATTCAGTGACTCCTACATCATACAAAGCTGGGCTAGGACGGAGAAATCCGTGTTTTTTTTGCATGGGTTCGTTCCTCTGTGTTATTATGCTGTCTACAGATTGTTGAAGTCCCCTCTATCTTGTCCTGCTCGAGATATACAAACGCACATGGGACTCGTTATGCCATCTCCCTGCAACGAGAAAATCCCCATATGCAGAAATGTTGGCATTGCTAGGAGGTAGGGAAATCGCTTCCTATGTAGAGTACCAGTAGGGATCGTTCTCGCTGCTCATATCTACTGCCCGTTTTCAAATCAAATTAATTGCGGAAAATCCCGTACACTCTATGCACGGCTGATTGGCTACGCTCAGTTTCTTCAGATTGGTTTGCTGCAAATGATTGTTTGGTTTCCAGCACAATGTAGCATTTTATTGGCCAGCGTTATGCATCGTCGTCTCGAAATGGATGCGGCAAAAAATCCGAGGAAACTGAGCGTGTAGGGGAATACTGTGAACCCCGAATTACACTTTTTGTTTGGTGGCATCCGGATTGCCAGTACTCTACTTCGGAGAACCCGTCAATTTACTTCGTACGAAGGTTAAGAGAAAATCTGTGGCGTCCCCAAATCCTGAAAAAGAAGGTCCCTAACTGTACGTATCATACACGTGCTCGTAAAACCCCCATTCTGGAACCTGAGACATTGCAAGTGTGTGGCGATATTCCTACGCTGAGGTGAGAATCGAGGCTTTCTTAGCCTATGGGGATAGGTTTCGCACGCACGCACCTGAATGCTCTACAGTAGGGGCTTTCTGGGGGACAGGAACGTGAAAGACGCCTCCTGCCCGACCTCGTTCTCGTCAAGGGATGAGACAACCCTGACGAAGATACCGTAGGGCGCTGACTTGCAGTGTAGTGGGGATTTGCAGTGCGTAATTGACAGCGTTTATTTGTATCAGCTTGCTTACAGATTTGCATTGCATGCCTTCATATGCAGCCTCGGCATCGAACAGGCGGGTGGGGTTTCATATTTCGGCGACACGCGGTCTCACTCGCCACCTCTAAACATTCTGTTACTCAATTCAAGCGCCTCCTCTCCTCTCCTCTCCTCCGCTAGCCGTTAATTCAAGTATGCCTTGCGGGATGGAGCTACTAATATCAATGACACACGCGAGCAAAATTCAGCTCGGTATATCGGTTCATTCCTTCCCCGTACTTGTTGCGGGGTTAGTACGGCCATCGCCGTATATGTAGCGAAGAAAAGCTTTCTCTCCTGCAAGCCACAGAATCGTCAAGATCTCGGCTTCACACTGGAGCGTGCCAAGAGAGAGCTTGTTTCCTATAGCGCCCGAGGCGCTATGAGTACGGACGACGCTCCGCAACCCTTCGGTGTGCTTGGCGATCTCTTGGAGTACGACTGTTCACTTTGGCGTGGTGTACGATCTCTTGGAAAGCGACTCGGGGAGCTTGGCATACAGACCAATCTCTTGGAAGGGCGCGAATGCGGGAATGTGTCGTGTGAGGTGTCGCGTGCTGGGTATATATTGATTTCGTGGATGTTTTTTTTTGTTGCATTTGGGTGCGTCAGTTTTTTTTTTGTGGGATGCGTGGGTGGGTATTGGAGGAGAATGTTAGGTGCGGGCTGGGGTTTATAGGATGAGACGACATTTGGGTGTGTTCAAGGGTACGGAGTTGGCGGTCTCGGAGAACGCGACTGCTGGATTGACGGGTGAGCGCGCGTTTGAGGCCGCTGAAACCACACCACTCGAGTGTCGGATTGTATCGGATTGTAGGTACATTACGTCGGTCAAGCCAGAGCTTAGAATGCCAACTAGAGAACTGCCCACGAAAAGAGAGAAAGCTCCCCAAAAGAAAAGAAAGGTAAAGAAAAGCTCTCTAGACACACTTCGGCTAGAACCGCTGCCGGTGATTCCAGGGCCTCCCCGTGCTGGATTGATTGGACTGGAGCTGTACCGACACGTATCGACAGATCGGGGTGCAGCTGTAGGTAATCGCACTTAGTTGGCTTTCGAAGAGGCTGAATGCGTGTGGGGGAGCGGCGGCCATTTTTGGCAATTCGGTGCCACCGTCTGGGTGGTGCTGTGTGGATATCACTGGTACGGGGATCGTGTGCTGCATTGCGTGTGTGATACCATGTCCTTGTCCTGGCTGTTGCTTGCTTCTGCTGCTTGTCTAAATCCAGACGGCGGTCCGCTGCACCCACCAAAAATGGCCCTCGGAGGGAGGGGACGTTGTTTAGGGTATCTGGAGAGAACGTGTTCCCCGTCTGCACTTCTGATTGGCGAAACAACCTCGTTGGGTCGCTCCGCCGGAAAAGTTACCTCGATACTCTGAGCTCTAATAAAAAAAGTGATAAAATTAAACGGTAACAGCTCAGGACACTTCCACCTTGTCAGCTTGTTTAAAAGTCTGCATCCCCCGCCCGCTCAAGACTTCCCAAGACACGTCTTATCCCTTCCAAGACCACAAGACCCGCACCAAGACGACACCGTTCGTTTCTTGAAGTCTTGTTGCTTCTCGGCGGTGGCTGTACGACACTCGACTACGTGCGCCTAATTCCTCACTACAGGACGACCACGAGCCCCGTTTCTCTTGGCTCTCAACAAAGGTTAGAACAAGCTTTTTACGGGATGCACGTTAGAATGGCGTTGGAGATTTCGCACCGTCACTTTATTTCATTGGGTTTGGGCTGACGTGTTTTCTTTTTCGTCGTCGTCAGGATATATCGTGTGACGGGTTCCCGCAACAACTGCCGCCGGTTTTTTGGAATAAAAAGTCCGGATTCGCCTCGACGAACACGGTCTGCCAACAATGGCAACTTTCAAGACTTCCGGTGGAAACACCGCCTTCAAAAACTTCAACAACCAGTTCGCTCACGTTACGGTAATACTACTAGTGCCTCTACAGGGGGGGGAGAAAAAGAAACAACTAACGTGATTGTACCCAGGATCCTAATGAACGTCGCCGTCTCGCGCTTGCAGAGATCGATAAAGCTCCTTTCGGATGGTACCACGTCCGTGCTGTTGTAGTCGCTGGGGTTGGTTTCTTTACCGACGCCTATGATGTATTTACCCCGCGGTCTACGGTATGGCCCGTGCGTTTGTTTTGCTAACGCCGGTTTGGTAGATTTTTGCAATCAACTTGGTCACTGGTATGCTGGGTCTTGTCTACTGGCAAGGTGGCGTGATTCCCGAACACTCCGACACTGCTATCAAGGTTTCTACGTCCGGTGGAACGGTTATCGGTCAGCTTGCTTTCGGATGGCTCGCGGATGTTGTTGGACGTAAGAAGATGTATGGTCTCGAGCTTTTAATCATTATTGTCGCAACCTTGGCACAAGCACTCACCTCGGAATCCCACTCCATGCACATTGTCGGCCTCCTCATCTTCTGGCGCGTGATAATGGGTATCGGTATTGGTGGTGACTATCCGCTGTCCTCGATCATCACTTCTGAATTCGCAACTACGAAATGGCGTGGGGCTATGATGGGTGCGGTCTTCGCAATGCAGGGAATTGGCCAGTTCGGCGCCGCCTTGTGTGCGCTAATTGTCACCGTTGCATTCAAGAAGCACACCGAAGGAAAGGCAATTAATAATTGCGACGACTCTTGCAAGACCGCCGTCGATAGAATGTGGCGAATCATTATCGGTTTTGGCGCCGTTCCCGCATGCATCGCCCTGTATTACCGTCTAACCATCCCGGAAACCCCCCGCTACACTTTCGATGTTCAACGCGATATCGAGAAAGCTTCTGCCGACATTGACCAGTTTACTTCCGGAGCCCGTGGTAACGCTCATGTCGATGAGATTAGGCAGATCACGGCTATGCAAACCCGAGATCAGCTCGAGGTACCTAAGGCTTCCTGGGCCGACTTCATCGGACACTACGGTCAATGGCGCTACGGCAAAATCCTCCTAGGAACGGCCGGATCTTGGTTTTTGCTGGACGTGGCCTTCTACGGTCTTGGCTTGAATAACTCTATCATCCTCACAGCTATCGGATACTCTTCCAAAAAGGACGTGTACCAACAGCTCCACAACAACGCCGTAGGCAACCTGATCCTCATATGCGCCGGTTCTATCCCCGGGTACTGGTTCACAGTATTCACCGTCGACAAGGTCGGCCGGAAACCAATCCAGCTGATGGGCTTCACTCTCCTAACCATCCTTTTCCTCGCAATCGGGTTTGGATTCGACAAGCTCAAGCAGCACCCGAGCCAGCTCTTGGGACTCTACGTGTTGTGCCAATTCTTCTTCAACTTCGGCCCCAACGCAACCACCTTCATCGTCCCCGGCGAATGCTTCCCCACGCGCTATCGCTCAACCTCCCACGGTATCTCTGCGGCGTCAGGCAAGGTTGGCGCAATCATCGCGCAGGTGCTGATCGGTCCCCTCCGTATACGCGGTCAAACAAAGACCGATGCCTCCCCGTGGCTCAAGCACGTCATGCAGATCTTCGCCGTGTTCATGTTTGCTGGTATATTCACGAGTCTCTTGATCCCGGAGACGAAGCGGAAGACACTCGAGGAACTGTGTGGAGAGCTTTATGGTGAGGGTATCCTGAACGAGGAGCGGGCCCTTGCGGCTGCTGCAAAGACCTCACCGGCAGCGGAACCGTCACCAGTGGAAGCGGGTACGGCGGAGAAATAGAGGACGGGTGTATATAGGGTTGGGTAGGGTGTTTGACTTTTTCCGTTTGTAGTTTTGGGTTGGCGTGATTGGGTTTTTTTTCGTTTGCGGGTTGGTTTATATAAGATGGACTCGAAGATGGAAAAGGCTGGGAGAGACGAGGGAATGTGTGGGGTTTCTTTACCCTAGTGGTACAACAATTTAAAGAAGATAGCGCTGACCGCTACTCTGTAATTCTCTACTTAGCTGAATGATTGTCGCCTTTGAAGATTTTCGCTGGGTGAGCTCAGATAATTCTAGTTTACGTTTTACTGTACGTACGTAATCTTAACGGCAGGTCTGCCAAACGTAAAGGAGTAGCACTTATAATTGTTGCTAATATTGGCTGTGGCTCTCTGGGACCAAATTGCTGAGGGGAGTATTAACGAACAGAGAATTGCCCTCCTTGGTCTGTGGAGGGCATTAGGGTTTAGGGCTCGGGGCACGGTCATACAACACCCTCTTCTCTGGTCTTGTACTTCGCGGAATGTTTGCCTCGCTAGAACATCACCATCTCCCCACCTTGAGTATTGTAATGACCTTCTTAAGCATCCACAGCCCGAATCAGTGTACAGCTGTTATAGTACACGCTCCGGCGGCCTTGCAACTCTCCCAATGACAGAATTCTATACAATAATTAGGCTGGGTAGGCCGTTTGTCACGACTACAATTGTGGATGGTGTTCGACATCAGAATGTGCGTGGTAGGGGACATGTTCCATTTCTACTTAAGTACAGTCCCGTAGCAAAAGTCTTCGTGGCCGCAAAAGAGCCGCAACCGAGCGCCCCATGAACATTAAAATGGCGATTTCTCAACAACCACACAATAGAGAGAGCTGTAATTGAAAAGATAAGTCCTTTAGATGATGGAGAGAAAGAATACATCCTGCTTAAGAAAAAATAGTGACACTGTGGATTCCCTTATTACCTCCTCTCTGTGTACCTGCATTTCCTGACCTACTTCACAGACACCACAATCACACAACTGCTAGAAAGAAATAAAATGTAGCCTTTGGATACATGAAAGTTTAGATATAGGATATTCGGAAAATACAGTATAAAAAATTTAGGAATTGTGGTGGTGGAGAAAGGTGGTCCTATTTTTTGTCTTCACCAATTGCCACATATTTTAGTGGGGATTTGGTGGGTTTACAATCGCTGCACAAGAGCTCTTTCCCAACTCACTTTAAAAATTTGTCTTTTTTATCGGACTCTTCTATGTGTTAAATTTCATCTATGAACAGTCTGTATATTATTTATGTATATTGAGGCTGTGGCTGTGGTGTTTATGAGGTGGGCTCAAGTAGCATAGGAGAGCAGCCAGGTGGGTAGAGGGGCTATAAAAGTAACCACAGTGTTGTAATTTTTTTAAAAGCAGCATACCATTTTATTCTTCTTCATCTAAAGGACTTATCTTTCCAATTACAACTCTCTCTATTGTGTGGTTGTTGTGAAATCGCCATTTTTCATTTTGGTAGAGTAGTCAGTTGCAGCCATCACAAAGACTTTTGCTTTGTTTGTTTGTAATCATATTGCATTCGGCCGCTGGCGGCCATGGCATATCCCATACACATTTCCTCCCCGCGTCTTCCGTAACATAAAAGAAACAAAAGCAAAGTCGCGAGTCCTCTTCCCCACTTTAACAAAAGAAACCGCCAAAACAAAAACAACTTTTACACCCCCCCATCACTCGACTCCTCGTGATCTGAGTTCTCCGCCTCCTCCACCACTCCGCTAATTCTGCCGACATCTGTACAAGATAAAAAATCCATCAGAGCCTGCGAACATTTTTCTTCCGCAAAAACAAGAGACATTGGCAATGAAATCTTTGGCCTTTTCAACACCTTTTCAATACTCTCATACCCCTCTTCCCCTCTTGCCCATCAACCCAAAGCCTTTTTTGTTCTTGTTTCCATCTCTTACACCACTTAAAAAGGTGGTCTCTTGTCTGATATTCATGCCCACACCACCAGCATTTCATATCTCTTCTTTTTCCGATCCGCAATAGGTACTTCACTGTCAGTGCATGTCCTGACTTAAGCTGATAGAACCTCGCCGCAATCGTCTTTCTGGCTCCCATCACCGCACTGTTACCTCCCCTCTTCACCAAATCATACCGGTAACTGTGCTTTGACTTCTTCCCCATCCCTTCTATTTCTTTCTTACTTTCTTCGCACTTCGCCTCGGTCAACCTTCGACTAACATGGGAGAAAGAAACATAATCTAAAAACCGTAGAGGATTTTGCGTTTCGGTATAACTTCCGCAATATTTGTAAGCCGCCTTTGTTGCCTGTTGGTCTGCTTCTTCATTGCCGTCTATCCCCTTATGAGCAGGTACCCACCGGTACTCTACCTGGATATTTTTTCTGGCTAATGCATCGACCCAATTCATCGTCCGTAATGCTAGCACCTGTCCTGGTCCTGGCTCGTCTGATTGTATTCGTCTTAAAGTTGCCTGGGAATCCGTAAACACCGTAACCCTGGTAACCTCCTTTTCTTCTGCCATCTCATCCGCAATTTTCATCGCTTCCGACATCGCATACATTTCCGCATCAAACGCTTCTTTCTGTCGGCCTAGGTGCACCCTCCTCTCTTTCCACCTTCCTTCCTCTTCCCATACCACTGCACACCCAACCCACTCATCTTCTTTTCTTGATCCATCAGTCCAAAAAACAAGCCCATCCCTTCCTAACCTCGCTTCTTTCAACGCTTGTTCTTCATCCTGAATTATCACATTCCCCTAAAGGGATCTTTTTTCCATTGGTAATGTCATCCTTTCGTAACTCCTCCTCTCGAAAGGTTTATCCTCCGGGATCAACTCATCAATCCCCTCCACCTTTTGTAAGTCATTCCTTCGTACTTCTAACATTTTCCCTCCGCCTTGAGCGTCAGGCATCATCATCTGTCTCAACTGATATCGGCGTACCCGATAATTCAGAAGAGCCTTTGCTGGCCGTAAACCTGCATCATTCATCAACGCTCCTTGAGGGGTTGTCCTAAAGCTCCCGGTTACCCTTCTACCTTGCTCATTCAACAACCTTTGTACCTCCTGAGCTCGATTTTCTTGTCCATGCCACCACAATTCAGACCCATACAACGCCACTGCCTGAACCGCCGCAACTTGAATTCGTTTACACCCTTCCGAGCTTAATCCTTTCTTCGTCATCAAGGTTCTCACTCTATTCTGCGCTCTCATTGCTTTCGCTAAGGTCTTTTTCGTATGATCATTCAGGGTAAGCATATCATCCAGCCATACCCCCAACCATCTTGTCGCTTCTTTATTATATGAAACCTCATGATTTCCCACCCTTATTCGGGCATTCATCTTCGGTTCCTTATTCTTTCTTCGTCGAGTGAACAACATCGCTTCCGTTTTGTCGATGTCGAACTGACAGGCATTCTTCTTTGCCCAATTTGTTGTTTCCACGGCACATCTCTCCAGTCGTTGTGTGCATTCCCCCACATCCTCGCCTTCCACCACCCATGCCACATCATCAACAAAAGATATATCCTTGCTTCCACACTCTTTGTCCTTATCCTCAACTTGGCCAAACAACCCCGAAAGGTATATGACAAAAAGTACTGGCGATACTCATCAGCAAAAAACATTTCCGTCCGGGCGGAATGGCTGCGTCAGAGTGGACGCGCTCTGTCAGAGCCGTCAGAGACACCCCGGTGGCGGACTACTCCGCGCCCGGCGTCAATACGACGCGTCGCGTTGCATATCGCCCTCCGATCGCCGTTTCGCCGTTTCTTCTCGCTCTGTCGGTCTGCTATA